>Ga0302320_10005324_pt1 | contig 28954 bp, 37 predicted proteins | sample Bog_T0_3_FD_202130 | JGI IMG/M metagenome (GOLD analysis project Ga0302320, IMG submission 202130) | Peat permafrost microbial communities from Stordalen Mire near Abisko, Sweden - Bog_T0_3 | ecosystem: Environmental > Terrestrial > Soil > Wetlands > Peat | place: Sweden: Abisko, Stordalen Mire...
CGACGCCCGCGCCCTCACACAAGAAGCACGGGGTAAACCTCAACTTCTCGAACCGCCCGGTGCGGACCCGCATGCCGGGTGGTGTGGGAGGGGAGAGCAGGTGACTGCTCCCCCTATCCCGATTATTGAGGGAGTTTAGCAGAATCCAAGAGGAAAGTGTGATGTCTTCTGAACAGCGTTCGATTAGATTGCTGGTGCTTCAGGCGGTCGGAGCCTTCGTCTCTTTTGTGTTGTTTCTTGGTGGTTGCTATCAAATTGTCAGCAGCCTGTATGTGGACTGGACTCCTTCCGTCCCCGATCCTGTCAGTGATGGATTGTTGATCGTTCTGATGAGAAAAGGTCCGTGGCCTATCCATTTCTACGCGGGCTGCGCCATGGTCGCTTTGTCCCTCACGTTTTTTTGGGTGAATCGGAGGCGAGGACAGGATCAGTGAGGGGCCTTTGCACCCTTATTCCGCAGTCTCATAGCCGCCCAAAAGCCGCAAAGCATGGAAAAGCCGCAACCTCCACAAACCAAAGGGAAGCCAGCGAAGCTCGTGTCTGATGACGCAAGTATATTGCTGCCCTTCTAAAAGCACTCCTCACGATCGCACAAACCATTCAATTCTGTGAAACGGTGAAGCCGATCGTAACCCATTCAAAAAATGGATCTTCCACGCGCCTCTCTCTCAGGAGCGCGCACACGGTGAAGCTGTGAATTTGGGTGCCCGGTTGCCGCTACTGACCCAGCGCCAGCACCCCCAGCAGCAGCAGCCAGGCGAGGCTCATGGCGTGCCAGTACCAGGCAGTCGAGTCCACCGCGATCTGGCGAAACTCGACGCGCTTGAGCCACCCCAATGCGCTCAGGCATACCACCAGCGCCGCTACGCCAAGCAGCAAGTGGGCGGCATGCAGGCCGGTGATCAGATAGAAGAAGTAGCTGGCTGGTGTGGCATGTACGAATGAAAACCCCTGAGCCGTCAATTGCTTCCAGGCCATCCACTGCCCGGCGAGAAAGAGCGCGCCCAGCGTGAGCGTCGCTCCCAGCCAGGGCAGCGCGCGATGCAGCGCCGGCCGGCCCAGGCCGAGCCACTCCTCCAGCACGTCGATCTCACGAAAAATATTCCGCCGGGCGAACTCTACAGTCAGCCCGCTTAACAGCAGCACCGCTGTGTTGAGAAAGAGGATGCGCGGCAGCGCGACCGGGTGCCAGTCGCCGATCTGCTCGTGGGTGCGCGGGTCCATGTGCGAGGCTCCATGGCTGGCAAAAAAGACCGCCACCACGGTTGCAAAAAAGACCAGATCGGCCGCCAGCGCGCAGAAGACGAAGAAGCGAATGCGCAGCAGCAACTCCCGCGGGCCGCCACGCTGATTCTTCCAATTGTCGCCTCCGCCGTCGCCCCCTTCGCCATCGCCGCCGGTGGGCCGCCGCACAAGCGGCGGAATGCCGCCGAGACCCGGATCTCTCCGTTTCTTCTTCGGCGGTCTGTGGGTAAAGGTTGCGGGCATGAGCGCACCCCCGTGAGCTAGAGATTACTCTCACTTTGGATTGGACGCATCCGGATTCTGAAGGATTTTTTCAATCAGGCAAACGGACGATTCCCAGGAAGCGGGTCGAAGGCACGCGCGGCTCTGATTTTGGCTGACCGGTTATTTCCTGGCTGCTTCGACGGCCTCGACGAAGAGCCGATGCACCCGCCGGTCGCGCGAAAGCTCGGGATGGAACGTCGCTGCCAGGATGCTGCCCTGGCGAACCAGCGCCGGAAAGCCATCGCGCTCAGCCAGCACTTTGACGCCGGACCCGGTCTCGACAATCCGCGGCGCGCGAATGAAAACCATCTCCAGCGGCCCTCCAGGCAAAGCCGTCTCCGCGGTCACGATGGCCGAATCGATCTGGCGGCCATAGGCGTTGCGCTCGACGACGGCATCGAGCACCCCCAGCGAGCGCTGCGCCGGATTCAACACCTCCCGCGCCAGCAGGATCGCTCCAGCGCAGGTGCCGAAGATGGGCTTTTTCCCACAAAACTCCTGCAAGACTTCAAAGAAGCGGTGCTTTTCAAGGAAGCGCAGAATGGTCGTCGACTCGCCACCCGGCAGCACCAAGCCTTCTAGACCAGCCAACTGCTCTGGCTTGCGAATCTCAACCGGGTCCGCGCCGGCCTCAGTGAGAGCTAGTGCGTGGCTGGCGAAATTGCCCTGGATAGCCAGTACGCCGATCATGGGTTTGGGTCCTTGAGTCAACTTCCCTCCTCTCGCGAATAACCGAAGGGATTGAAGACTTCTACTTTGAACGGTTCAAAGTCTCTGACGTTTCGAGTCGCGACGATGAGCCGCATCACGCGCGCCGTGGCCGCAATCATGGCATCTGCACTCAGACTGTCTGACTTGCCGCGCATCAGGCGCGCCCATTCGCGGAAGATCGTTCCATCCGCGGGAAGAATCGTGTAGTAGCCCATCAGGCCGTCGAGCCAACTCTCAAGTTCCCTGGCTTTGGGCGGATCTTGCGTCCGCGTGATCTCGATGCCGTCCTGGATCTCGGCGATCACGATTCCCGGTATGACGAGCTGATGAAGCGGAACAGACCGCCTCCACGCGAGGACGGCTCCGTGCGGTCGAGTTCTGCGTAAGTCGGAGACGACATTCGTGTCAAGCAGGAAGGTCACGGCTTTTCCACTTCGTCAAATGTGAATGGGCGCAGCTTAAGCTTCCTTCGTGGACGAATGTAGAGGTCATGCGGCCCATTCGGGTCGAGCAGAGGATCCGGGATGGAATGTTTCGCTTGATCCTTCAAATACTTCCACTCGTCGATGGGGACCAGCACTGCCGTCTCTACGCCGCGCCGGGTGAGGATCTGCGGGCCGTCCTTGAGGGTGGCGTCGAGGAATTCGCTGAAGCGGGCTTTTGCGTCGTAGACCTGCCAGGTCATGGAAACCTCCACACATATAGTCATATCACTAGTCAGATGACTATGTCCACCACTTGCGGTGGGGCCAGCCGCTCGCTATTCGCTCGCAAGGCCAGCTATCTTCCGATCCTTCGCTGGAAAGAAGCGAAATATCAAGCAACCGGTAGCGGATTGGAGGCGGTGCATCCGGCTTGATGGTCCGATGGTAGATTGGTAGGTGGCAGGCGCCGGTTTTCTGCAATGACAGTGTTCAAGAGGAGAGGGGCCATGTCGGACGAGGGTACGAATAAAGTCGTTGTCGGTTTTCTGGCTTCCGTAGTCATTCTGATTTTTATCGTGATTGGTTTGGGTTCAAACCGGAGTTCATCCAAGAAGCATCAGCCCAAAAAGGAATACGGCAAGATTTACCGCTCCGAGGATGGCCACTACTACACGCGCAGCCACGACCGCAGCGGCTTCTCTGATTGGGAGTACACGGGTGGAGACGCAGGGGGAGGCGACAGCTCAGCCTCATTCAGCGGCGGGAGTTGGTCGCGAGTGTCGTCCACCCATCGGGAATGACGGCTACCTCGAAGGTTGTTGAAGAAGCAGGCGGCAGACCCATCAACGAGGTCGATGAAGAATCCGCTGAACCCGGCAACCAAGAGATCTCCGAATCGACCACCGAAAGCGAGGCCGACAGCATGGATTCGTCGGCTGACAGCAGCAGCGATTCAAGCGCCGACAGTAGCGACAGCGGAGGCGGCGATAGTGGCGGCGACGGAGGCGGACGCGGTGATGGCGGGGGCGGAAGCGATTAGTCTCTCGCCTCGGACCACGATCCAAGGACCGAGGATTTGGACCAGCGCACCCGACCATCCGGCAATAGATTATCCTGCGGGAAGGGCAGCGAGCTGGTCGATCCAGTCACGAAAATGAGGGCATTCTGCGTGCATTCGGTCTATCCCGATCCTCTGTGCAGCCAGCGTTCCTTCGATTACCTTGTTGTATTGGGGGTAGACCCCGGCAATCCGTTTCGACGGAGCACTATTCGGATCATTATTTATGTCTTCCGGCGTCCTGAACAGATTGCGAATATTAGTTAACTGCGGAGCCAAATTCGTTCGTCCGAGCGCAGCCGCGAAGGCGGCGGTGTCGCTAAACAGCAGACCTTCGTATTCATGTACTTGGAGATATGGAATTAACCGCTCTTCGGCTCGGTGGTATGGGACGACCGTAGCTATGTCCTGAAGAATTGCGTTTTCGATATGGACCGCGTTCTGGGCCGCCATGAGACCGGATGGAGGAATAGTCCCAGGGAAGCCCAGTGCGAGTCCGTAGAGGTCGAACATCGTCGAACAGTACACATTTGGATCTTGCTTCAGTTGAAGCAAGATGTCCTTCTGAACTCTCGCGTAATTCACCTTGCCGCCTTTGTGTCCTGGCACTCCCAGAAGCACGGGCGTAAGGTAAATTCCACGGTGCCAGAAGTAGGGTGCTAGCACGTCGGAGATGAACCGCGACTCGGTAGATCCTTCACAGATGACGTTCACCCGAGCCATCACGAAGTTGCTCCAGAGGCCGGGATTGCGTGGGACGCATCCACTTGCGGTCTTCCACCGAGTAAGTTCTTCTGCCAGAGCTCGCCAAGAGTGTAATCAGCAAACCAGCCAGAGAGTTGCTCTGAATCCAATCTTTGAAATGTCGATTGATCTTCCGCGCGTTGCACAACAATGATATCCGCTGGGCTGAATTCGTTGAGCAGCAGAGCCGATTGTGTTGAAATGATGATCTGGTTTTGCGGACTCCCCCAGGGCGCAACCGATTTCTGAATCATCCCGCCTAGCAGAGAAAGGGCATACGGATGCAGGCCAAGCTCGGGTTCATCATAAAGCATGGTGCGGGGTGGATTAGGTTGCAGGAGAGCCGTTGCCAGGCAGATGAAACGCAAGGTGCCGTCGGACAACTGGCTAGCGAGCAGCGGGTAATCCGATCCGCGCTGCCGCCATTCCAGTTGGATTTTTTCCGGATTCGAGGGGACTGGTCGAAGCTGAAAGTCGTCGAAAAACGGTGCAGCCAGTCTCACGACATCGCGGATTTTATCGTAGTTGGGAGCGTTGGTTGACTGTAACCTATACAGAAAAGCAGCAAGGTTCTCAGCGTCCCATCGCAGTGAGATGTTGTCGTTGATTCCCCCTTGCCGCCGCACACCGGAGGAAAGGCTAGTGTCGTGAAAGTGATAGACGCCCCAACTTGAAAGTGCTTCAAATACGTAGAACGATTGACCCCTGTCTGCGCGGACTCCAGGATCATCTTTGCGGGCTTTCAGTTGGGATTCGAAATGTCCGGAGCCAAAGTATTTTTTGGTCTCCGCTCCTCGGGTAAGGTGTCCTCTGTAGATCGAGGATTCACTAGCAAAGACAAGTCGATTATCCACTGTCGGCTGGAGAGTGAACTCGTACCCGTTTTCGCCGAACATCAGTTTTACTCTTAGCTCGTTCGTAACCTTGGGGCCTAAGTAGAGATAGGTGTCCGCGCCACCTTCCTTGGCCAGGGTAAGTTGGAATGTCTGGTCCATCAGGTTGCGCAGCATGCGGAACAAGCTGACGAAATTGCTCTTGCCGACCCCATTGGGCCCAATTAATACATTGGTATGACCGAGTTCGAAAGACTCCAAATCTCTAATGGATTTGTAGCCCTTGATCGTTATTTTCTCAATAATCTCGCCCATTGGTTCATGATCTCATGCTGCTGGAAAAATCGAGCACCATCCTTGCGCTTTTTTAGCGCAAAGACGGCAAGCTGCGATGCCTTATGCGAGCGGATAGCGAGCGCCCGCCGGAACGGCCAGTTCACCAGCCGCGGGTTTGTAACAACTGGGACTCATCTAGGCTGGCGGCGGCGAGGCCCTTCATGGTGCCGGTGACCTGCTCGGAGACTTCAGCGAGGAGCTTGGGGTCGTTGAAGTGAGTCGTCGCCATCACGATGGCCTTGGCGCGGCTGACGGCTTCTTCGCGTTCCTTGGGGGCGTTCTCGACATCGAGAGGCGTGGCGCGTTCCTTCATGAAGATTCCCGAGCCGACGAAGATGGCTTCGGCGCCCAGCTGCATCATCAGCGCGGCGTCGGCTGGCGTTGCAATGCCTCCGGCAGAGAAGTTCGGTACCGGCAGCTTGCCCGTCTGCGCAACCATGCGAATCAGTTCGTAAGGGGCCTGATGCTCCTTGGCGGCTGCGTAGAGTTCCTGTTCGCTGAGCACGGTGAGGGCGCGCATCTCGCGGGTAATCTGGCGCATGTGCCGCACAGCGAAGACCACGTCGCCGGTGCCTGCTTCGCCCTTGGTCCGGATCATGGCCGCGCCCTCGGCGATGCGCCTGAGGGCTTCTCCCAGATTGCGCGCGCCGCAGACGAAGGGCGTCGTGAAGGCGTGCTTGTCGATGTGATGCGCCTCGTCGGCGGGGGTGAGCACTTCGCTCTCGTCGATGAAGTCGACGCCCAGTTCCTGCAAAATCTGCGCCTCGGCGAAGTGGCCGATCCGTGCCTTGGCCATCACCGGAATTGAAACCGCCTGAATGATCTGCTTGATCAGCGAAGGCTTGGCCATGCGGGCCACTCCACCCTCGGCGCGAATCATTGCCGGTACACGTTCCAGAGCCATCACCGAAGTGGCGCCGGCCTCCTCTGCGATGCGCGCCTGTTCGACGTTCATCACGTCCATGATGACGCCGCCCTTGAGCATCTCGGCCAGACCCACCTTCAGGCGCAGGCTGGTGGCGGCAACACGATTGTTTTCATTCAACTCCGGCATGAACTTCGACCTCGCTCCGAGGCATCTTCCGCGCCTGAATACGGCCCGAAAGTGCATATCGATCTCTCCTACCAGTGTAGCAGCGATGTGATAGGCGGGTTTCAATGGACGAAACGGGACGAGATCTGTCTCCACAGTCTGTCTTAGCCCTTCCCAATCCATCTGTCCCTCTTCTGGTCACCTTTCTGCTTCTTTTCTCACCGAATGGCCACAGTTCAAACACTGCCGCCGCAGGCCAGCGCCCCGGCTCGCCCGCCCAATCCGGCAGGCCCGCCCGAGGTGAAGGCCGAGCAGGCGCTGGTGCCCTCGCCGCATCCGCTGTTGGAAAGCGCGGGGGTTGCGCTCGCCGCACCGATTGCTCGGCTGCCGGTCGAGCTGGATGTGGCCGTGCCGGTGCGGCAGTTTCGTGTGCGCAACTTGCTTGCTTTGGAACCGGGGCAGGTGATCGAGAGCCAGTGGGCACATGGCGAAGATATGCCGCTGGCCGCCGGCGATGTGCAGTTGGCCTGGAGCGAGTTCGAGGTGGTCGATTCCCAACTGGCGGTGCGCGTGACCCGGATGGTTTGAAAACAGGGAATAGGGAATAGGCAATAGGGAATAGAGAACAGATGGTGGGAGAGATCAATCGATGAAAGTGAGCGACAAAAAGGCGGCTCTTGGCGGATGGGCTGGTTGGCTGTTGGACCGGCTCCGTTCCCGCGGGCGCAGAAGGCCCCGGCTCGAACTGGTGGAGCGCATTGCGCTGGCTCCGCGCCAGTCGCTGTCGCTGGTCGAGGCCGAGGGGCGGCGCTTCCTGGTGGTGACCTCAGCGGAGGGCTCGCCGGCCTTCTATGCGCTCGATGAACGGCCGATCCGGACGCGGAGCAATAACAATGTGGTCCGCATCGACGGCCCGGCGCGCCAGGCGGCGAGACTCGCTGCGAGGGTCTCATGGTAGCTGCCCTGATGCTGGCGGCTCCCATTGCGGCGCCGTTGCTGCCCGACCTCAATGCCCGCCTCCATCCCTCGGACTCGACGCCGTGGACGATTCTGCTTGTCCTGACGCTGATTACTTTGCTGCCTGCGATCTTGATGGCCATGACGCCGATGGTGCGCCTGCTGGTGGTCTTCCACTTCCTGCGCCAGGCTCTGGGCACGCAGACTGCGCCTTCCAACCCCACCCTGATGGGTCTGGCCCTGATGATGACCTGGTTCTTGATGACCCCGGTGTTGAACCAGGTGGACCAGCAGGCCGTCGAGCCCTATCGTGCCGGACAGATGACCGGCATGGAGGCCATCGATCGCGGCGCCCAGCCCATCAAGCGCTTTCTGCTGCGCTACGCGCGCGAGAAGGACCTGGCCCTGTTTGCCGCCGCCGGACAGATTGCGCGCCCCAATACAGCCGACGACCTGCCGATGCGGGTGGTGGTGCCGGCCTACATTCTCTCCGAGCTGAAGGCCGGCTTTGCCATTGGCGCGGTCTTGTTTCTTCCGTTCTTGCTGATCGACATGGTGACGGCGGCCATCACAACCTCCATCGGCATGTTTCAGTTGCCGCCGGTGGTGGTCTCAACGCCCTTGAAGATCCTGCTGTTTGTAATGGTGGACGGCTGGAATCTGCTGGCCAATTCGCTGCTGAAAAGTTTTTGACCCGTTGTTCCAGTTCTATTGACTCGTTGTTGCAGTTCTCATGACTCGTTGTTGCAGTTCTCATGACTCGTTGTTGCAGTTCTCATGACTCGTTGTTGCAGTTCACATGAAAGGTATGTCGATGACGCCCGATCTGGTTGCCGAACTGCTGCGCCAACTGATGAAGGAGGCCTTGATTCTCTCCGCGCCCTTGCTGATCGCAACCGTCCTGCTCAGTTTCCTGCTGAGCCTGGTCCAAACGCTGACCAGCTTGCAGGAGCAGTCGCTGACCTCGGTGCCGCGCCTGGGAGCCGTGGCCATGATTCTGCTGGTCGGGATGCCCTGGTTCCTGGCCCGCATGGCGTCCTATACGCGCCTGTTGCTGATCGATCTGCACCGCTATCTGGGGTAGGGGGTGGAAGCGGAGTTGGCCGTGTGAGCGGAGTTGGCGGAGTTAGCCGCGCTTCGCGCGTGTTAGCGGAGCTAGAAGCTGTTAGCCCAAGCTAACTCCGCTAACAACGCTAACTCCGCTAACAACTCTAACTCCGCTAACACCGCTCACTCCGCAACGAAGAGGACGCCGATGCCGCACGCGAACGAGTTGGATTGGACGAGTTTTCTAAGCGCCATAACGCTGGCGCTGGTGCGGGTCAGCGGGATGGTGGCCTTCGCGCCTTTCTTCTCCTCGACCGCGCTGCCTCTGCGCACCAAGGCGGTCTTTGTAGGTGCGGTTGCGTATCTTTTGGCTCCACTGGTGGCTGCTTTGCCCGGCGCCCAGGTCTCCCTTGGTTTCTCGGCTCTGCTGGGCGAGCTGGCTGTGGGGCTGGTCTACGGCCTCACCCTGACGCTGCTGAACGAGATGATGCTTTTTGCCGGGCAGATTCTCGGCCTCCAATTCAGCTTCTCGATGGTCAACCTGCTCGACCCGACCTCGTCGATCCAGACGCCTCTCTTGGGTGACCTCTTTCAGTTGATGGGCACGCTGGTGCTGATTGGCAGTGGCCTGGACCGGATTCTGATTGCCTCAATGGTGCGCAGTTTCCGCGTGGTGCCCCTGGGCAGTTACGCCCTCGCACCCACGGCGGCACTAGAAATCGTCCGCGCGGCCAGCGGCATCTTTCTGGCCGCCGTCGAGTTGGCCGCACCGGTGCTGGCCGCCACCCTGCTGGTCGAGGTCGCTGTGTCTCTGCTGGGCAAGCTCAGCCCGCAGTTGCCGGTGATGAGCCTGACCGTACCCATGAAGACCCTGACCGGCTTTGCTCTGCTCACCGGCTCCCTGGCCCTGTGGCCGCGCTTCATCGAGGCCCGTTTCAGCGGCCTCCTGGACCTGGCCGAGCGGCTGATTGCCCTGCCCGCGGCGAAAGGCTGACCGATGGCTGGAGAGCGCACCGAACAGGCAACGCAGCATCGGCGCGACAAGGCGCGCAAGGAAGGCGACATTCTGCACAGCCGCGAGCTCTCGGCCGCGGCAGGAACCCTGGCGGGTGTGATGGTGCTGGGCGCCATTGGGGGCCATGTGCTGATTCTCTGGCGAGGTACGTTTGCCGCCTTTCTCGATCTTGGGCAGGCCGCCCGCTGGGAGCCGGCCGAGCTGGAGCCCACGCTCATGGCGATTCGCCGTCTGACCATGGCGGTTCTCGCTCCGCCCGCGGTCGTGATGGCGGCGGTGGCCGCGGCTGCTCTTGGCGTGGGGATGCTACAAACAGGCGGAGTCAACTTCAATGCCAGCGCGGTGAGCTTCAAGCTGGATCGCGTCAATCCGGTTTCGAATATCAAGAACCTCTTCTCGCTGCGGGCCGCCGCGCGGCTGGCCAAGTCGCTGATTCCTGCTGCCATTCTGGGGGTCTTCGCCGTGCAGCGCATCGCCAGGCAGTTGGCCATGCCGCCGTTTTCCATGACGCGGCTTGAGACGCTGGGCACGGATATTTACGGACTGCTGCTGGCCGCCGCATGGCTGCTCTTCGCCTGGTCGGCGATCGACTACCTTGTCGAGTGGCAGAGCCGCGAATCCCGGTTGAAGATGAGCCGCGAGGATCTCCGCGACGAGTTCAAAGAGACCGAGGGTAATCCGCAGATTCGCAGCCGCATTCGCAACCTGCAGCGCCAGGCGCGCCGCCGCAAGGTCAAGGACGATGTCGCGAAAGCCGCTGTCGTGCTCACCAATCCCACCCACTATGCCGTGGCGCTGGGCTTCGATTTCACCACCATGGAGGCGCCTCGGCTGCTTGCCAAGGGCCGCAACCTGCTGGCTGAGGAGATCAAGGCCGAGGCCCGCTGGGCCGGAGTGCCGATTATCGAGAATCCGCCGCTGGCCCGCTCGCTCTACCGTTCGGTCGAGGTCGGCCAGCCGATCCCGGCCGATCTCTATGCCGCCGTTGCGGCCATCCTGGCCTATCTCTACCGCCAGCGCGTCGAGGCCGAGTTGCGCGAGCGTCACGCCCGCGAGGCGGCGGCACGGGCAGCCGTCCATTCTGCCAAACCATCCGCCCGGACTGGATCCGGCTCCGGTTCCGGTCTTCCACCTTTTGGGGGAGGTTCCCAATGAGCACTGCAGCTCTTGCCGCCAGCGGGTTGCCTGCGAGGTCGTTCCTCGAGCGGCTGCGCGAATATGTCCTGCCGCTGGTAGCTATCAGCGTGATCTTCGTCATGCTGGTGCCGCTGCCGGCCTTCGGCCTGGACTTCCTTCTCTCCTTGTCGATGGCCGCATCGATTGTCGTCTTTCTCTCCTCGGTGCAGATTCGCCGAGCTGTGGAACTGAGCGTCTTTCCGACACTGCTCTTGTTGCTGACCCTCTTCCGGCTGGCCCTGAACATCGCTTCCAGCCGCCGCATTCTCCTGCACGGCTCCGAGGGCACGGCCGCGGCCGGAAAGGTCATCGAGGCCTTTGGGCAGTTCGTCGTCGGCGGGAATTACGTGGTTGGCTTCGTACTCTTCCTGGCTCTGATTGCGATCCAATTCTTAGTGGTCTCTCACGGCGCGGTGCGCACCGCAGAAGTCACGGCGCGCTTCACCCTCGATGCATTGCCGGGCAAACAGATGGCCATCGACGCCGACATGAACGCCGGGCTGATCGACGAAGCCGAGGCCCGGAGGCGCCGCCAGGCGATCGCCCGGGAGGCCGAATTCTACGGAGCGATGGACGGCGCGGCGCGCTTCAACCAGCGCGACTCGCTGGCCACGATTCTGATTACAGGCATCAACATCATCGCGGGTCTGCTGATTGGAACCCTCCAACAAGGCATCGAACTGGGCGAGGCCGCGCGCACCTACACAGTCTTAACCGTGGGCGACGGACTGGTGACCTTGATTCCTTCTCTGCTGGTATCGGTTGCCGGCGGCATTACCCTCACTCGCGCCAACTCGGCGGGCCTCTTGGGCGGCGAGATCCGCCAGCAGCTCTTGGCCAAGCCGGTCACACTTTACCTGGCCAGCCTGGTCTCCGGAGCGATGTGCCTGATTCCGGGGTTGCCCAAGATCGCTTTTCTGTCGGTGGCCGCGGGTCTCTACCTCGCCGGGCGGCGCGTGGCAGCCAGTCCTCCGCCTCCTCCGCCGGCTGAGGCTGCGGTGAGCGAGAAGAAGAAGGCCGGCGAGGCGGTCAGCTCCGATCTGGCCCAGCTGCTGCGTCTGGAGGAGTTGACCCTGGAGATCGGCTTTCAACTGATTCCTCTTGTCGACGAGAAGCAGGGCGGCCAGCTTCTCAGCCGCGTCCGCTCGCTGCGCCGCCATCTCTCGGCCGAGATGGGCTTTCTGGTGCCCCCGGTGCACATCTCCGACAACCTGCGCCTCAAGCCCCGCGAATACCTCTTCAGCCTGCGCGGCATGGAGATTGGCCGCTGGCAGACCGAGGGCGGGCAACTGCTGGCCGTCTCAGCCGATCCGAACCGCCGCCCGCTGGCCGGCAAGGAGGCCCGCGAGCCAGCCTTCGGTGTGCCCGCAATCTGGATCGTGCCGGCTCTGGAAGATCAGGCCAACGCCGCCGGCTATTCAGTGGTAGACGCGGTTACGGTGATCACCACGCATTTGGGAGAACTGATTCGCAGACTTGCTCATGAGCTGCTGGGCCGGGCCGAGACCAAGCGGCTGGTGGACGCGCTCAACGAGAGTCATCCGAAATTAATGGAAGAACTGGTGCCCAAGCTGCTCACTCTCGGCGAGGTCGGCCACGTGCTTGAGCAGTTGCTGCGCGAGCGGGTCTCGATCCGCGACCTGGGGACGATTCTCGAAGCGCTGATCGAGACCGCCCCGGTCAACAAGGGCCTGGTCGCCCTGGTCGAGGCCGCGCGCCAGGCGCTGGGCCGCAGGGTCATTCAGCCGCTGCTCGACCAAGAGGGCCAACTGGCTGTCCTGCTGCTCGACGGGGCGCTCGAAGAAGAGATTCTGGCCACCCTCTCGCCGGAGACCGGCCAGAGGATGCTGGCCTCCGGCGGGGCGCCGGGAACGCCGGTCGTCCGCCGGCTGGCCGATTCTTTGAGGCGGCTTATCCCCGCTGCCTCCGCCGCGGCACTTCCCGTGCTCCTTTGCCCTAGTCCTGCCCGCTACCACGTGAAGCGATGGCTGGAGCCGGTCCTGCCCCGTCTGGCCGTGGTGGCCGCGGGCGAGATCCCTCCGGAGATTCGCCTGCGTCCTGTGGGAACGGTGCGGTGAGAGGCAGGGAACTGGGAACAGGGACCAGGTAATAGGGAACAGGGACCAGGGAACCAAGCAGTTTCTAGCCTCTAGCTGATTTGTTGGGAAGTTGGTCTGAGTTGGAAGAGTAGGCAGCTAAGAGCTAACAGCTAAGAGCTCGCGCAGCGCACGGCTGGGAGTTCGTTGAAAGGAATGGCAAATGGGGATTGAAGCTGCGAATGCGGCTCTAAGCAAGACGCCGCCGCGCCGCAGCGCTCAAGGCGACGGCTATCCGCCCGGCGGGGTCCAGTTGCCGGTGCTGACCGGCGAGCAGGAGCGGGTCCTGCTCGAGCATCTGCCGATCGTGCGCTTTCTGGCCCGCCGCATTCACGAGCGGCTTCCCCAGCATGTCGAGATCGAGGACCTGGTCTCGGCCGGTGTGGTGGGATTGATGGACGCCTTCCAGAAATTTGATCCCGCTAAAAAGGTCCAGTTCCGCTCCTATGCGCAGTTCCGCATTCGAGGAGCGATCCTGGACAGCCTGCGCACGCTCGACTGGAGTCCGCGCGAGCTGCGCCGGAAGGGCCGCGCGGTCGAGGAGGCCATCCGGGTACTGACGGCCCGGCTCGGCCATGCGCCGAATGAGGCGGAGGTGGCCGCGGAGATGGCGCTGGGACTCGAAGAGTACCAGCAGTTGCTCGGCGACCTGAAGGGCCTGGAGATCGGCACCCTGCACATGGAGCACAACGAGGATTCAGGAGAGGAGGAACTGGCCTATGTGCCCGGACGCCCGGACGAAGACCCGCTCTTCCGCTGCCTGCGGAGCGAGCTCGAGGGGCGGCTGGCCGAGGCCATCCAGAATCTGCCCGACCGGGAGCGGCTGGTGATGAGTCTTTACTACTTCGAGGAGATGACCATGCGCGAGATCGGCCTGGCGCTGGGGGTGGTCGAATCGCGGGTCTCGCAGGTGCATGCCTCCGCGGTGGTGCATCTGAGGGCCGCGCTCAAGGATCTGGCGACACGCGGGGCCTTTGACCGGCTGCGTGCGCGCAAGCCGGTGGAACGCGTGCGCCGTTGAGCGGCAGTTGTCGGTGAACAGTCTTCAGGGAATCTGGAAGAGGAAAGAGTTGCCGGAGGTCTGGATCTTACTGACCACTGATCACTGACCACTGTTTCAAGGGAAGGGTAGGGGATGGAAAAGACACTCAAGCAGGATGAAATCGACGCTCTCTTTCAGGCTGCGCAGAGCTCGGTTCCGGAGGCCCAGAAGGCTGGAGCGCGCGCCAGGGTGGTCGCGTACAACTTCTCCCTGGCCGGCCAGATTTCCAATGACCAGTTGCGCGCCATCAGCATGTTGAACGACCTGTTTGCCCGCAACCTGACCCACAATCTGGCCGCCTGGCTGCGCACCCGCTTTCAGGTCAATCTGGTCTCGGCCGAACAGATCCCCTTCAACGAGTTTCTGCTGCGCATTCCTGAGATCAGCTACGTTGCTTCCGTCCGCATGGAGCCGCTGGGCGCGCTTGCGGTGTTGCAATTGGACCTGGCCCTGGCGCCTCCCGTGATTGACCTGCTGCTCGGCGGCGAGGGCCGGGATGGCCCCTTGCGCGAGCTGACCGACATTGAAGAGTCAATTCTCGCTTCAGTCGTCGAGATCATCTGCCGGGAGCTGACTGCGGCCTGGCAGCCTGTGGGGCTCAGCTTCAACTTCGAGCGCCGCCAGATGCAGACCCAGGTGGCCCGCATCATGTCGGTCGCCGAGAAGACGCTCTGCCTGAGCTTCGAGATTCGCATGCCGCACAGCTCGGGCCTGCTCAATCTCGCATTTCCGGCTGTGGTGGCCAACACCATCCTGCGCCGGCTGACCTCCGACTGGGCCAGGCGCCGCCGCCATGGCGGAGAAACCAGGGAGCGCATGGAGGCGGCAGTGCGCCGCATCCACTTCGGCGGCAGCCTGCAACTGCCTACGGTGCGCCTGGCGGCCAGCGCCATCGAGAACCTGGAGGCGGGCGCGGTTCTGCCCCTGGGCCTCGCCGCCAACACTGTGCCCGAGTGGAGGGTCGGCGGCCAGACACTCTCCAGGGCGCAGGCCATCCGCCAGGGAAGCTACCGCGCCGCCCGCATCGAACTGGCGGTCCCTGGGGCTGAGATATGAAGAGCTATCTTGATTGCTGGACTGAGGTTGCGACCACCCTCTTCTCCCAGGCCCTGGCGGGAGAGCCTGAGCTGACCGAGTCGCTTCCCAAGCCGCTGGCCGCCGGTGCCTTCGGCTTTGCCGCCACCATAGCCGGGGAGGAAGAGGGCCGCTTCGCCGTGGTGCTCGATCCCGCCGTTCTGGAGTCGCCGCTGGTGGGCGAGGGCGTGGATCAGAAGGCCGGCTGGGGCGAGATCCTCAAGGAGGTGGCCGATGCCGCCGCCGGAGAACTGCTGGCAAAGACGGGGAAGAAGTGCCGCGTCGTCAAATTCGAAGAGATTTCCGGGGAGAGCAAGGTCTCCCGCGCCTTCCAGTTGAAATCCGGCGAGCGCGTCTTTGCGATCCTGGTGCGCGACGAGGTGCGTGTTCCCAAGCTGGCTGCCCCGCCGCCCGCCGCCGCTCAATCCGCTCCACAGGCAGCCGCTCCCGCGCAGGCTCCGCCGCAAGCCCTCGGCGCGGGAGTCGAACTACTGCTCGATGTCGAGCTCGAGGCCGCCCTGCGCTTCGGCTGCAAAGAGATGCCGCTGGGCGAGATTCTCGACCTCGGCCCCGGAGATGTGGTGCAACTGGATCGCAATGTGGCCGACCCGGTGGATCTTATCGTTGGCGACAAAATTGTGGCGCGGGGCGAGGTGGTGCTGGTGAACGGCAACTTCGGCCTGCGGATCACCGAGGTGGCCGCGCCCAGGAAGCGGCTGGAGAGCATACGATGCCTCTTCTGAGCCGGAGCCGCGATCAAGGCCCAGATCGAGTCAGAGACTTGCCAGGCCCGGGCGGCCCGGCGCCCTTCGGGGCAGCGCTCGATGACCGGTTGGCGAAGGAAGCCATGGAGCCAGCAATGCCGGGCGCCGAAGCCGTCGGTGCGGGTGCCAGAGCACGCAGTGCCCTCTTTGAAACCTGCGCCAATCCCGGCTGCGGCTCCGGCTGGCTGCACCTCTGGCGCAGCCGTCATGTGCCGGTCTTCGAGGGGGGCTGGAGCTGTTCGGCCGCCTGCACGGCGGCGCGGGTGGAGGCAGCGGTGCGCCGGGAGCTGGAGGGCAGGGGAACGGCGCAGGAGAGCCATCGCCATCGCATTCCCCTTGGTCTTCTGATGCTCGAACAGGGCTGGATCACCTCTGGCCGGTTGCGTCAGGCGCTGGACGCGCAGAAGGCGGCTGGAGCCGGGCGGCTGGGATACTGGCTGGTGCGCCAGCAGGGTGTGAGCGAACAACTGGTTACCAGGGCGCTGGGGCTGCAATGGAGCTGTCCGGTGCTGCCGGTGGAGTTTCACGACCCCGAGGCCCTTGCCGTGTTGCTGCCAAGGCTCTTTGTGGATGCCTTTGGCGCGCTTCCTCTGCGGGTAGCCGCGGGCAAACTGCTTTATCTCGGATTCGAGGACCGGCTGGACCCGGTCGTGGCTCTGGCCGTCGAGCGGATGAGCGGTCTCAGAGTCGAGAGCGGATTGGTGGCTGAGTCGCTCTTCGGCCGGGCGCATACTCGCATGTTGAGCGCGAAGTTCTCGCCCGTAGAGCTGATCGAGGCCGGCTCGGAGCCGGCGGCGGTGCATGCGCTATCCAAGTCGATCGAGCGTCTGCGCCCGGTCCAATCCCGTCTGGTCAGGGTCCACGAGTGCCTGTGGCTGCGCATGTGGTTGAAACCTCAAACCGGGCCGATGCCCGAGCGGGGCTCGACCCAGGATCTGATCTGCTCGATCGGGACGCATTGAAGAAGAGCCTCTGAGGGCACGCGGAGAATTGTCTCTCAAGGAATCCCCGCACACGCCGATACAGAAAAGAGAAGAGGAGCCTGGGCATGAGTGAAATTCGAACCCTGATCGTCGACGATTCCTCGGTGATGCGCAAGATTGTGGAGCGTTCGCTCCGCCAGGCGGGTCTGGACCCCCTGGTGGTCTTCGAGGCCGGCAGCGGCACCGACGGGCTGGAGCTGTTGAAAACCCAGCAGGTGGAGCTGATTCTCTCCGATATCAATATGCCCTCGATGGATGGGCTGGAGTTCCTGCGCCAGCTTCGGGCGCAGAATCTGGCTCCCGGCGTTCCGGTGGTGATGATTACCACCGAATCGAGCGAGGAGCATGTCAAGCAGGCCATCCTCTCCGGAGCGCAAGGCTACATCCGCAAGCCGTTTACGGCCGAGCAGGTGAAGGAACGGGTGCTGCCGCTGTTGAATGCGGCATAGCCGGGAGGCAATCCAAGTGCAAGTCAATGGAGTGCGCGCGGCCTCTATCGTGCGACAGCGCGGAGGCGGCCAAAAGGAAATGGAGCGGGCGATGACGCTATCGTTGCGGGAGTCCGTGCATCTGATTTCTGATCCCAGAAACCTGGATGCCAGCGTGGAAGAGGTCTTTCAGTTGATGCTGGGGGTCAACAGCCAGCGCTACGATGGACCGGTGGAGATCGCCGAGCCGGAGTCGGTGACTGCGGTGGTCGGCTTTGGCGGCCTGCTGAGCGGCGCCTGTGTCTTTCGCAGCGGGGCCTCGGCGGCCATCAAGATCGCCGCGCATATGACCGGCATGGAGTTTGACGAGATCGACGACACCGTCAAGGATGGGATCGGCGAGATCTGCAACATGCTGGCCGGAGCGTGGAAGGGCAAGGTGCCGGATCTGGCGGCCAACACAGGCCTCTCGGTTCCGGCCGTGATCACCGGGCGGGATTACAAGATCCACGTGCAGGCTCCCGAGTTCCAGCTCCACCACACGTATCATTTCGACGACGCCAGCTTCGAGGTCACCATTATCTGCGATGGGTTGCAATAAAACAGGGATTAGGGAATAGGGACTAGGGAATAGGGAGGCAGTTGCCGGTCTAGGTTCGTTGTTTCCCACTCTTGCCCCACAAGGAAACCGCAAGGATGGGGCACGGGCATCCTTGGAGAACCTCTGGAGTTTCGACAACCGGCTAATCCCTAGTCCCTAGTCCCTATTCCTTGTTCCGTGCTTTTGCCCAATTCTGATCTTGCTCTAATCTCCTCACCTCTCTTGCGGTCTTTCATCTGCTTCCCCCGCCTGTGACCCAGGAGGAGGCAGCCCGATGGACAGCGGATACTATGCCGCGATGACCGGCCTGGTGGCGCGCACCCAGGCGCTGGACATCGCGGCCACCAACTTGGCCAATGCCCAGACCCCCGGCTACCGGGCCGAGCAGGAGTACTTCCGCTCGGCGCTCTTGGGTCCAGATGCCCAGGACTCGCAGTTGGGGCGGACGGTCAACAATTACGGCCTGCTGGGCGGCGACCGGATCAACCTCTCCCAGGGCGCAATCGAGCAGACAGGCAATCCGCTGGATCTGGCTATTGAAGGCCAGGGCTTTTTTCAGGTGCAGACGTCCAACGGCCCGCGCTACACCCGCGACGGCGCCTTTCATCGCACACCGGGCGGACAATTGGTCACCGCCGCCGGCGAGCCGGTGCTTTCGGCCTCCGGGCAGTTGATTCCGGTTCCACCTGGCGAGGTCTCGGTGGGCGCGGACGGTGCGCTCTCGGTGGCTGGCGGCGTGGTGGCCACGGTCGGCGTCTTCGCCTTTCCCGCCGGCGTCCAGTTGACCCCCGAGGGCGCCAACCGCTATCTCGCCCCAGAGGGAGTCAAGCCAATGCCGGCAAAGAGCGCCGCGATCCATCAAGGCGCTATCGAGACGGCCAATCAAGACGTGATCAAGGGGACCATGAACCTCATTTTGGTTCAACGCGAGGCGGAGATGATGCAGCGGGCGCTGACCGTCTTCCACACCGAGTTCAACAAGATCGCCACCGAGGACCTGCCGAGAGTGTGATGTCAGTGGTCAGTGAACAGTGGTCAGTGAACAGTGAAGAGCAGTCGGCCTGCCGCGGTGGCGGTACGGGAGATGGGATTTCGCCAATCCGGCTTTCAAAAACTGATCACTGACCACTGATCACTGACCACTGGCGACTGAAAGGAGCCCAATGATTCGAGCCTTGTACACCGCGGCCAGCGGCATGAGCGCGCAGCAGATGAACCTGGACACGATCGCCAACAACCTGGCCAACTCCTCGACCACAGGATTCCGCCAGTTGCGCCTGGAGTTTCAGGATATGGTCTACCAGAATCTGGTGACGCCGGGGGCAGCCCAGAGCCAGTCGACGGTCTCGGCGGGCTTGCAGATAGGACTGGGTACGAAGTCGGCGGCGACTGAAGTGATTCAGACGCAGGGATCGCTGAATCAGACTTCAAACCCGCTCGACGTTGCCATCGAAGGGAGCGGTTTCTTCCAAGTTCAGCGGCCCGATGGCTCGATCGCCTATACCCGCGCGGGCCAGTTTCAGCTCAACAACCAGGGGACCATCGTAACGACCGATGGCGACCCGGTGATTCCCACCATCACCATTCCCGCAAACGCAACGGCAGTGACGATTACGCAATACGGCGTGGTGAACGCCACTCTGCCGGGCCAGCAGAACCCCTCGCAACTGGGGCAACTGCAGCTGGCCACCTTTCCAAACTCCGGAGGCTTGGAGAGCATGGGCTCGAATCTCTTGCAGGCTACGCTCAACTCCGGCGACCCCGTACTGGGCAACCCCGGAGGGACCGAGGGTCTGGGAACCCTGCAGCAAGGGTATCTCGAGAACTCGAATGTGGATGTGGTCACCATGTTTGTGCAGATGGTGCTGGCGCAGCGGGCCTACGAATCGAACTCCAAGGTCATCAAGGCCGCCGACGATATGTACTCCCAGGTCAATAACATGACCCACTAGAAAGCAGGGAACAGGGAACAGGGAACAGGGTTGAAGCTTCGCCGGATTGCACGGGGGATTGAATGAGCACGGGGACGAAGATGGTGCGGAGCATGGCGATCGTGGCTCTTGCGTTGGCGTCGACGGCCTGCGCTCAGTCGCCAGTACCGGCTCTGACCCCTATGCCGACCCTCGCGCAAGGCGACGAGTTGATTCGCGAGATCGACGACCCGCACACCGGCGTCCGCTGGCTGTTGATCCGCAATGACGCGAATCCTGGCGGGCCCGGGCGCTTCGCATTGGTTTCGGCCGGACAAAGCGCGACCGGCGACGGGCCGGTGCGGCCGACCAATTCGGCCAAAGAAGCTCCTCCTCATCCCGTCATTCGTGCCGGAGACCGGCTGGTCGTCGAAGAACATACGGCGATCGCCGATGCTGCGTTAGAGGCTCGCGCTTTGGGCCCGGCGGCGTTAGGCTCGGCGTTTAAGGTGCGCCTCACGATCGGCGGCAGGGTGGTGCGGGCCGTGGCTCTTGGTTCCGGTCGCGCGGTCCTGCAACCAGAGACCGGGGTGCGGCCATGAATCTGAGGTTGCGGCGGGCCGTGCTCTGTTGTTTGCTGCTGGCGCTCATGCCCGTCCTGCCGGTTCATGCCATGGGCAGCAAGAAGAAGACGGCGCCGCCCAGTGTGGCTAAATCAACTCCGCCCGAGGCGGCTCTCAGGGCCTACATCGAGCGGGTGCGCGCGCAGCAGGCTGCAGAGGTGCTGACGCCGGGTTCAATCTGGAGTCCCGAGGGCCGGCTGGTGCGGCTGGGCACCGATGCCAAGGCCGTCCGGCTGCACGATGTGGTTTCCGTTGTGGTCACGGAAAGCCTGGCGGCTTCCACCGATGGCCAGGTGAAGAATTCGCGGGCCTCGAACGCCAACTCGGCGCTGACTTCGCTCTTTGGCAAGCTCAAGGCATCGAACGCTCTCCAGAACCTGCTCGGCATGAGCGCCTCCTCAGGCCTCTCGGCGCAGGGCCAGAGCACGACCAACTCAAGTCTCGCAACCACCTTCGGCGCCGAGGTCATCGATGTGCTGCCCAATGGAATGCTGGTGGTGCAGGCGACGCGCCAGTTGACCTTTTCGCAGCAGACGCAGCTGATCAAGCTGCGCGGCCTGGTGCGCCCGGAAGACGTGAGCGCGCAAAACCAGGTCATGTCCACCGCCATGACCGATCTTGAACTGGAGGTCACCGGCAAGGGAATCGTCAACGACTCCACCTACCGGCAAAACCCGCTGGTGCGGTTCGTCGAGAGGCTGCTGGTGTTCTAAGAGCAGGGAACAGGGAATAGGGAACAGGTTGCAGATGTGGACGCGAGTTGCAGGCAAAAAGACGGTGGAGCACGAAGGGCGCGAATCCTCCTGGCGGTGGCTGGCGCTGGCCGCCGCTTTGCTGGCGGCCGCAGTTCCGGCTGACGCCCAGGCCGCGGGCCATCTGGCGCGGATCAAGGACGTAGCCACCATCGAGGGAATTCGGGACAATCAGTTGGTGGGCTACGGTCTAGTGGTGGGCTTGAGGGGCACTGGCGACAGCTCGCAGACCGTCTTTCCGGCGCAAACGCTGATTTCCACGCTGGAGCGGATGGGAATCACCGTTCCCCAGACCGGGGCCAACAGCGCCAGCAACATGCAGGTGAAGAACATGGCCGCGGTCTTTGTGGTGGCCATGCTGCCGCCCTTCAGCCGGCCCGGTTACAAGATGGATATTACCGTCTCTTCGGCCGGCGATGCGCGCTCGCTCGAAGGGGGCATTCTGCTCATGACTCCACTCTACGGGCCCGACGGGCAGATCTATGCCCAGGCTCAGGGAGCGCTGGTGCTGGGCGGCTATATGGCTTCGGCCGGGGGCAATACGAAGCTGTCGAATCATCCAACCACGGCGCGGATTCCCGGTGGGGCGCTGGTCGAGCGAATCGTGCCCTTCGACCTGAAGCAGATGCATGTGGTCAGCGTGGTGTTGAACGATGCGGATTTTCATACCGCCGAGCGGATGGCCGCGTCCATCAATGATTCCCTGGGTGCGCGGCGCGCCCACGCGATTGACAGCCGCCGTGTGGAAGTAACCTCCTCAACGGACGAAGACATGGCCGCTCTGCTCGACAAGGTAGAGGCGGTCGAGGTGGACGTCTATCCGCGCGCGCGGGTGGTGGTGAACGAGCGAACGGGAACGGTGGTGATCGGAGGCACGGTCCGGTTGCAGCCGGTCTCGATCCTGCACGGAGGATTGTCGGTCAACGTGATCTCCGAGACCGAGGTCTCGCAGCCCGATCCGTTTTCAGCGGGAACCACCCAGGTGGTTCAGCAGGCCGCCGTGCAGGTCATCGACAAACCGGCCAACCGCATCGACTTGAAGGAAGGCGCGACGGTCGAGGATCTGGTCCAGGAGTTGCAGCGGACCGGAGCCGGCGCGCAGGATGTGATCTCCATTCTGCAGGCAATGAAGGAGGCCGGCGCCCTGGAAGCCGACCTGGAGGTTTTGTGAGCGCAAGTCTCTTGAAGGAGGTCGAAGGATGCTTTCAATAGCGGCGGCAACGGCGGCGCCAGGGGCCGGCATGGGCCAGAGCGCGTCTCAGGCCACGTCTCAGGCGACGCCCCAGCCTCGCCTGGTTCACGCGGCGCATGAATTCGAGGCGCAGATGATGCAGGAGTTATTGAAGCCCATGACCAGCGGGAACGGGCTGGACGGAGAAGACTCGGGCTCAGCCTCCGGTTCGGGCGGAGCGCTGGGAGAGTTTGCATCGGAGGCATTGGGACGGGCGCTGAGCGAGCGGGGAGGTTTTGGGATTGCCAACGGCATCATCCGAGAGCTTTCCCATTCCGGCAGCAAGCCCATAGCCACGCAGGTAACCGGGAATTCGCACGGCAATACCGTCATGAACTCATTCAAATGACTAATGTGATTAGCAACGGCGCCGATGAACCGGGCAGGGAGGCTTAATGATGGACATTCGTAGCAGTCTTGAAGGGTTGAAGTCGCTTTTGGGAACGCCGGCTGCCGCTCCGGCTGGCTCGCAACAACCAAAGAGTCCCGGAGCGACGGCCGGGAGCGCGCTCGGCAGCGATCTGGCAACCTTCAGCAGCGCGGCCAACGAGGTCGCTCAGACGGCCGGAGACTCGAGCGTTCGCATGGACAAGGTCGCCGGAATTCAGGCCACGCTGGCGGCGGGCAGCTACAACGTCTCCGCGGGGGCGGTAGCCTCCAAGGTCGTTGATTCAATGCTCGGCAGCCAGCAGTAAGCCTGGCCGGGATCGAGCCGCGGCGAGACCCCGGACGGCGGAAGAGACGGAAAAGAAGGAGGGATTGCGTTGCAGGAGTCTGGTCAGCGCGGGGAGCGTCCGAAGCTCAAGGATCTGGTTGTCGAAGCCTCGCGCGCGCTGGCGCGGCTGGATACCGGCCGGCTCGAGGAGCTGGCGCTATCCTGCCAGGCCCTCAACCGTGATCTGGTGCTTGGGGATCTGGGAGAGACGAATCGGGAGACACGCGCCGTGCTGGGGGCAGAATCCAAAGAGGCTGTGGGCGAAATGGCGGTCTTCGCCCGGGTGCTCGAGGCGACGCGGGCCAACCTGCATGTGATGAACCGGCTGCGGGAGTTGCGCGAAGGGCGCCTGGAGTACGGCTTGCCGCACCGGCAGCCATGGCGGCCAACGGAGAGCGGGCATGGGGACAATTAACGCCGCGCTCGGCATCATTTCGGGGGCATTGGATGCCGATCAGCAGGCTCTCAATGTCGTGGCCAACAACGTAGCCAATGCCAATACCCCCGGTTACACCGAGGAAAAGCCCGACTGGCAGCAGAATCAGCCGCTCACGATCGGAGGAGTCTCATACGGGCAAGGCGTGACGGAGACCGGCGCCACATCCCAGCGGGATCGCGTGCTGGAGGAGCGGCTGAACCAGCAGCAGCAGTTGGCCTCGGCCTCCGGTTCGCGGCTGACCGCTCTCAATACCCTCCAGGCCCTCTTTACGCCGGACTCGGGTTCGTCCAGTTCGAGAGCGGGAGACATTGGAAGCGACATCACGAACTTCTTTGACTCGTTTTCGTCGCTCGAGGCCAATCCAACCGACAACGCGTTGCGCCAGAACGTCCTCTCCACGTCGGGTACGCTCGCCGGCGACATCTCCAATGCCGCGGCCAGCCTGAACTCCCAGAGAGCGGCACTGGATCAAGAAACGGCGGGCGTGACCAGCCAGGTGAACGCGCTGACCGGGGCCATTGCTCAGCTCAATCAGCAGATCATGACCAACTCGCCCACCGGCGACGCGGGCACGCTCGAAGATCAGCGTCAGCAGGACCTGAGCCAGCTTTCGCAATTGATCGGTATCAACCAGATTACGACCGAGAATAATGGACTTGCCATCACCACGACTTCGGGACAGTTGCTGCTCTCTGAGGGGACGAGCTACCAGTTGTCCACCGGCATGGTGAACGGAGTGACCGATTTCTTTCTGGGCGGCACGGACATTACCTCGCAGTTAGCCTTGGGCGGCGGCTCGCTGGGCGGCGATCTGACGGCGCGGGACGGGGATATTCCCAGCGCGCTCCATTCGCTCGATCAGCTGGCCTACAGCATCTCCACCTCGGTCAACGCGCGGAACAACGCCGGAACGACCCTGGATGGATATACAGGTTCAGCGGCCAATCCTGTCTACATCTTCAGTCAACCTGCGGTCGTGGCGGGCAGCGCCGCAGCCATGAGCGTGGTGATGACCGATCCGAACGACGTGGCCGCGGCCGGCGCGGGAGATGGAACCGGCAACAACTCGAATGCCGCTGCCATGGCTGCCATGGCCAATCAAGGGATTGTGAATGGACAGACGCCCACCAACTATTACTCGAATTTTGTGACCACGCTGGGCGCGACGGTCTCCACTGTACAAACGGAAAACACGGCGCAGAATGCCTCCGTAACCCAGTTGCAGACCCAGAACGATGCGCTCTCCGGCGTCAATCTCAACGACGAGGCCTCTGCGATGACCACCCTGGAGCGGAGTTATCAGGCGGCCTCCCAGGTCTTCGCGATGCTGAACACGATCATGGCCTCGGCAATGAACATTGGGGAACAGACGACGGTGTCTTAAAAACAGGGAACAGGGAACAGGGAACAGGGAACAGAAGGGAGCTTTGTGGCAATCGGCGGCGTGTCAAGGTAAAACTCTCACTTTTTCATCATTGCAGTACATCGAGTCTGAACGGAAAGCTGCTCCTGCAACCTGTTCCCTTTTCCCTATTCCCTGTTGTTACCGGAGGAATGCGATGCGCGTGGATCCCTTTTACGTCACAAACCTGGTGGCTTCGCTCGATCAGGCCCAGGCCAATGGGCAGCAGTTTTCCTCTGAGCTGTCGAGCGGTGTGAGCATCAACTCCCTGAGTCAGAATCCGGTCGGCGCGGGGCAGAATGTTCTGCTGCTCAACCAGATTCAGCAGGACGATTCCTTCACGCAAAGTTCCAATCTGGTCACGGGCCAGTTGCAGGTCGCCGATTCAGCCCTGGGCAGCGTGGTGACCAATCTGACCCAGGCCATATCCCTGGCAACCAGGGCCAACAACGGCACCCTGAATGCGAGCGACGTCAAATCCATCGCCAATCAGATCTCCGGCATTCTGAATGAGGTGCAGTCGCTGGCCAACACCAGCTTCCAGGGCCAGTACATCTTTGCCGGCGGCCAGACCTCTGCGGCTCCTTTCACCACTTCGACGGCCACATCGCCCGCCGTTACCACCTACAACGGCGACCAGGGCGTGAACTATCTCCAGTCGCCCAACGGGCAGAAGATCCAGCTGAATGTGCCGGGCGATCAGATCTTCATGGGCACCGGCGCGAACAGCGTCTTTGGTGCGTTGAATAGCCTGATCGCGGATTACTCCAGCGGCGCCGCCGACACCAACCAGTCCGTGAAGGATACGGTGGCGCTGGGCACGGCGCTGGGCTATGTCTCCCAGCAGCGTGTAACCATCGACAACTCGATGACCCAGATCACCGCCGCATCCGAGGCCGTGACCAACGTTCAGACTCAACTGACCACCGCGCAGACCGCCCTGATGCAAGCCGACATTCCGACCATCTCCACGCAGCTTTCGCTGGCAGAAACCCAGCAGACGGCGCTCATGGATGTGATCGCGCAGTTGAATTCGACCTCGAACAGCCTCTTCAGCAAGCTGCCCGCCTGACCACCACCTGCGGTGGGGCCAAACGCTAGCTCTTCGCTCGCAATGGGCCATCAATCGATGCTCATTGCAATGAGACTCGTCATCTTCGCTCCGATCCACCTGCGGTGCGGCCAAACGCTCGCTTCTCGCTCGCATGGGGTCATCGATCTATACTCATGGAAATGAGATTCGCCATCCTTGCTCCGATTCGATTTGTGTGGAACGCGACCCGCGGCCACCGGCTGGCACCGTGGCGCAGCGAATTCTTTCGCTGGCGGGTCGAGACCTACTCAGGCAAGAAGGCGGAGACGCTCACGACTCGGGACATTTTCAGCTTTGTCTGGAGTTCCCGCTGGGAGCTTCTGGGCTTCCTCTTCTGGATCGGCCGCCTGGATCGCGAAGTGCACAAGCGCGCCTGAGAGCGGTCGGTGGTCGAATGAGAGGATTTGAGTGCTAGCGTCGCGTCTAGGGAACCTCTGATTAGGTCGAGTCTTTGAAAGGGCACGGCTTTAGCCGTGCCGCAAATGCTGCAAAATGAGGCTGGGCTTTAGCCCCTGAGGGAATGCTGGGCCGCAGAGTTAACTTGATCAGAACTTCCCCGGTTAATCTGCCGCTCCTATTTGTCTCATCTTCGCGCGCTAAGCCAGCGAACGGATCACCGACCGCACTCCGCTGTAAACTGTCCACTGTATGAGATTCGGCTCATTCTTTCTGTCTTGCTCTGCGATTCTGGCATCGCTTCTCTTTGCTGCGGCCGCTGCCACGCAGCAGTTGCCCCCTGTCGAGCCGCCGCAGCCGATGCCCAGCGTCCACACTGAGGCGCCAGCGGCCACAACCACCCTGCATGTGACGGCCAACGAGGTGCTGGTGCCAACGCTGGTCGAAAAGTCTGGCGGGGGCGTTGTCTACGGACTCAAAGCAGATGATTTTGTGCTGGAAGATAACGGCGTGCCGCAGAAGATTCGCGTGCAGGAGGAGATGGATAACGCGCCGGTTGCGCTGGTGGTCGCGGTCGAAGAGGGCGGAGTCAGCGTGCTCGAATTCGACAAGCTGGCCAAGCTGGGTCCGCTGCTGGACCTGTTTCTCTCCGACGGCAAAGGCCAGGCGGCGCTGGTGGGCTTCGACTCGAAGCCGCATCTGATTCACGACTTCACGCACACGAGCGAGGAGATCAACCAGGCGCTCAAGGAACTGCAACCGGGCGACGGCGGCGACGCGATTCTCGATACGGTCAGCTACGCCGTCGATCTGCTGCAATTCCAGCCGAAGGAGTATAGGCGCGTGCTCTTGCTCATCTCGGAAGAGCGCGACCACGGCAGCAAGCACACCAAGCCCGCGCAGTTGATCCGCAAGATCGGCCAATCCGATGTACTGGTGTTGAGCGTCTCCTTCTCACCGGTGAAGGCTGAGCTGCTGCACGATATCAAGGACAATGGCGACAACCGAATGATGGACCCGGTATCGACATTGTTTATGGTTGTGCAGGCCTTCAAGAAGAATGTGACCAAAGAAGTGGCGCACATGAGCGGCGGCGAGTACAACACCTTCACGGCCGACAAGGGCTTTGAGAAGCGTGTAGTGGAGTCGGCGCAGCACGCCCGCAACCGGTATCTGATCACCTTCAGCCCTACCGATCCGACGCCGGGGCTGCACACGATTCGCGTGCGGCTGGCGCAGGACTACGGTGCGCGGATTGTGGCGCGGGCGAATTACTGGAAAGAGCAGGAGCAGTGAGAAACAGCTCTTAGCTTCTAGCTGTTAGCCTTCAGCTTCTTCCTGGAGATTGTTGCTCGTCAACGCCAAGCTGGTTGAGGATCGTATTTTCGCAAATCTGGGGCGGTGAGGCTGTGCCAGAACTGGGGCATCCAGCGCCAGAACCGGGATTTTTGAACAGGGGGACAAAATGCCGCTAAAAGTGTGGCATAATGTCCTTATGGGTCAGAGTGCTGCTATTCCGGTTGTTTCTCCGCCTCCGTTCATCTTTGATTGGCGAGAGATTGAGCGCGGGCTTCCGCTCTCCACGCTGGAGGAGTTTTCGGCTTACTCCGGCATTGCAGTGAAGGACTTGCTGGAGGTGGTCATTCCGGCGCGGACGCTCAAGCATCGGCGACAGCGTGGTGAACCGTTCAATCTCGACGAGTCCGACCGGCTGGCTCGGGTGGCACGGATGTACGAGCTGGCCGTCAAGGTCTTTGGCGATCCGGAGAAGGCAAAGCGATGGCTGACCAAGCCCAAGATTCGCTTCGAGGAGCGGTCTCCGTTGACCATGATGCATACGGATTTTGGTGGCCGCCAAGTGGAAGAAATGCTGATCCAGATTGATGAAGGGATGTTTGCTTAACGATTCTTGGATGGCAATCCAGAGGGAGTGTGACTTTCCGGCCCGTTGAGCGTAGCTCTTCACCACCGGAATGTTACTGAGGAGGCTGCAATTGTCAGGGAAGCCAGAGAAAGGACTTGAGGAGTTCCTTGCTCCTTTGCCAGTTTGGATGCGGCGGACGCTCCAAGAAGGTTTCCCGTCATTAACACAAGCTGAGATTCTGGAATGGACAAATAATTCTGAAGAGATTTTCAAGCGCACGAAGGAATATGAGCTTATTCTTCAACAGATTCCCGCCAAATGGAAAGAGTATCGCGATAGACTCAAGCGTGAAGTTCGTCAGTCGCAAAAGTTTGAGGCTCAGTTTCTTATACCAAGAGGGAAGCCCGGTGCCCCTCGAAAAGATTATTTAGCTCAACAAGCGGAACTTTTGCAGCAGCAAGGCAGAACCTTTCCCCAAATCGCCGTTGAATTGAACAAGAAACTTGGGAAGGATAAAGAAACTACAGCAGAAGCAGTACGCAAACTTTTGAAACGCCGCTCTCGACCGGACAAAACCTAGCCAAAGATATTTGAAATTTGCCGCCACCGGTCGTCTGTCCGATGATCTTGTTGTCAGGACGAGAACACAGGAGGGCGACCGGTGGAGACATTCACAAGGCTGTTTGGCAGCCTGCTGC
>Ga0302320_10005325_pt1 | contig 28952 bp, 29 predicted proteins | sample Bog_T0_3_FD_202130 | JGI IMG/M metagenome (GOLD analysis project Ga0302320, IMG submission 202130) | Peat permafrost microbial communities from Stordalen Mire near Abisko, Sweden - Bog_T0_3 | ecosystem: Environmental > Terrestrial > Soil > Wetlands > Peat | place: Sweden: Abisko, Stordalen Mire...
GCCGAGATGACGGCCAGTGTCCAGATGGCTTTGCGGGGGCTGAGCGACCCGGCGTGCAGGATGCCGAAGTGCTCGGGAGCCTCGTCGTCCTTCCCCATAGCGTAAGTAACGCGAGCGCCGGTGTTCATACAGCTAAGCGTGGTTCCGATCAGCGCCAGAAATACTGTGATGGCCTCCGCCAGCATGAAGTACTTGCCGTGGCCCTGGCCCAGTAACCCATCACCGACCATGATCATCATGTCGCCGATGGGCGCTGCTGAAGTGACTGCGCTTTGCATGGTATAGCCGGAGTTGAGAAAGTAGTTGGCTGCAAAATACTCGATCAGGTAGCACACCAGGCCTTGAATCAGCAGCGAAGAGATGACTGCGATGGGAATGTGTTTGGTGGGGTTCTTTGCCTCGCCTCCCATCGAGGTCACGGATTCGAATCCGACCAAAATCAAAATGGCGACCGTGGCCTGGATGAATACAAAGCTGAATTTGTGCGGCGCCACAACCGAAGCAGCAGAAGTATGGGACAAGAAGTTGCCGCTTGCGTCTTTCTCAGGGTAGTCGATGGTGAATGGGACCGGCTTGCCGGTTGCGTCAAGCAGAGGTGCTGGAGCACCACTGGCGTCGCGGACTATGGAACCGTCCTTGGCTGTGGCGAACTGGTAGTTGTAAGTTGCCAGCGTTTGTCCGTCATACTGGAAGGCCGGCGAACCTGCAGGATGGCTTGTCCGATAGCCGATGGCGAGTACACTGAAGACCATCAGCGCTGAAATCTGGACGATGTTGATAGCCAGGTTGACGGCCGTTGAAGCTCCTGCGCCCTTCGATGCGATCCAGCCAACAAAGAATGAGAAAGCAATCGCCACCAGCGCCATGAAGATCAGGCCAGGATTCGAGCCGCTCATGAAGTTTGGATAGAGGAAGCCGACGATGTAGCCCACGAACACGCCGGTAACCGCCACCATCACGCCCGGATAGACCCAGTAGTAAAGATGCGAGCCCCAACCGACGATGAACTTGGCGACGCGGGCGTACTTAAAGAACTTGTCCTTGGATAGGAGCGCCTGCTCCGCGTAGTAGTAGCTTGAGCCCGTGCCGGGATAGAGTTTGGAAATCTCTGCGTAGGCGACCGCAGTGGCAAGGCATAGCAGCAAGGCGGCAAAGATGCCTAGCCACATGGTCGGCGCAGTGGTGCCGGTGCCGGCCTGGATGACGAAAGTGAGCCAAAGAAAAGCGCCGGGGGCGATGAGGGCCATCGCATTGCTGGTTAGTCCGGTGAGGCCCAAAGTGGCCTGCATCTGAGGTGCCTTTTGATCTGCCATGAACATTCTCCTGAATGTGATGTTTTTTCGGCTGCTCCCGGCGTCTAGACCCCGGTCATCTTTGCGGCTCACTCGCCTGCGATTCGCTGGCAGAGGCGATACAACAAATCTGAATGATTTATCTGAAGGCTAAAGCTGAAGAGATAAGGATGAAATGAGGAAACTGAAATGAAAGGCGAACAGAGCTGCCATAAACCAGACTCTAAAGCGCTTCTGGTCCATTTCCAGGAATTGATAGACGCACCAGTGGCATGACCGTGGCGCGGATCGCGTCTTTGTGGACTTTGAAGACGCGTTCCTTGATCGGTGTAGACTTCACAAAGTCCTGGTAAGCCCGCTCAAGATGCGCGCGGAAGTAGGCGCGGGCCTTCTCTGTGTCCGGCTCAATATTGGACTCGCGCAGGTTGTCTCCCATACGCCGCAGTATGTGCAGCCGTGCCACATTCAGCACCGCAGGGTCATAGGGAACGCCAAGAAATCGAAAGTAGTCCTCAGCGGACGAAAGCTTCGTCAGTTGTTCAAGCACAGTCATATTTCATCTCCAGTGGGGTGTGAATGGAAGTCGCAGTGCCGCTGGCAAGCCGGTAGAAGTCCAGCAACTCTTCTGAGCTGACTACACGCTTTGCCAGCATGGATCGCTGCCGAACTTGATCCAATACCGATTGCGTGCGAACTCTGTCCGTGACCAATCCAAGAGATTGCAGTGCGCCTGCGACCGAGGCCAATCCCGAGTGCTTTCCCAGAACAATCTGACGCACACGACCAAAGGTTCGGGGCGACAATTCCTCATAAGTAGCTGGATCTTTCTGGAGTCCATCAACGTGAATGCCAGACTCATGTGTGAAAGCATTCGCGCCGACAATCGCCTTCCCAACGGGAATTGGACGGCGCGCCGCTCTGGCTACGATTTCAGCGAGTCGCGGCAATCGCGCAAGATTCACATTGCTGCCGGCACCATAGAAATGATTCAGGCACGCAGCAACTTCTTCAAGAGCCGCATTGCCGGCACGCTCTCCCAGGCCGAGTACACAAACGCTGGCATAAGTTGCTCCCCCGCGAATTGCCGCAAGCGTATTCGCCGTGGCCAGGCCAAGATCATCGTGGCCATGGAATTCCAACTCGACGCCGGTCGCACGGCCGAGCTGTGTGAATGCGTCATAAACCGCAAATGGCTCCATGTTGCCGAGCGTGTCCGCGTAACGGAAGCGATGAGCGCCTGTGCCCTCAGCCGTTTCTACCGCACTGAGCAGAAAGTCCATGTCGGCGCGACTGGAGTCTTCGCCTCCCATGGCCACACGCAATCCGCAATCGACTGCATAGGCAATCACATCGCGGATTCGGTTCAGCACGCCTGCACGATCCAGATTCAGCTTGGCTCGCATTTGGATATCTGAAACCGGAATAGAAAGATTCACCCGTTTCAACCCGGTTTTCCGCGCGGCGTCGACATCCGTGCGTGTCATGCGACACCAGGCAATTGGCTCGGACTTGCTCAACGCGACGCCAATAGACGCGATCTCTTCTATCTCCTTGTTTCCAATTGCTGGAGTACCCGCCTCTATCTCATCCACACCAGCGTCTTCCAGCGCGACGGCAATCGCCAGCTTCTCTTCCAGCGTGAATGCGACTCCGGGAGCCTGTTCTCCATCTCTGAGCGTCGAGTCATTCATCACAACGGGAGACACATTAGGCATACGCAGCCTCCATGGGAACAGAGCTGGCTTGCAGATCGCTTATTACCCGCTGAAGGACTCCAATCACCTGATCCATTTCGGACTTTGTTGTTTCGCGCGAAAGCGAGAAACGCACCGATCCGCGCAGATGACTAAATGGAATCTTCATCGCGGCCAACACATGAGATGGATTGAGCGAACCCGATGTGCAGGCCGATCCGGAGGATGCTGCAATTGACTCACGATTCAACATGAGCAGAATCGAGTCTGCCTCGATATTCTCAAACGCAATGTTGAGTGTGTTGGGTAGGCAGTTACGACGGTCTCCAACACGAATTGCGGTTAGAACAAGGCGCAGAATCTTCCGTTCCAGGTAGTCGCGCAACAAAGTAACCCGATTCATATCGGGCCGCAATGTCTGAACTGCAAGTGAAGCGGCCACTCCGAGACCAACGATAGCCGGCGTGTTTTCCGTTCCTGCGCGTCTTCCGCGTTCCTGACGGCCGCCAAGTATAAGCGGCGTCAACTTCAATTCGTTGCGCACGTAGAGGGCGCCAATTCCTTTAGGACCGTGCATTTTGTGCGCCGAAATCGAAAGCATATCGATCTCAGTTCTATTCACTTTGATTTCGACTCTTCCCGCGGCCTGAACAGCGTCGCAGTGAAACAAGGCTCCGGACGCGTGCGCCATGGACGCAAGCATCTCAATGGGAAACACAACTCCAGTTTCATTGTTGGCCCATTGAAAGGAGACGAGAGCTGTCCGCTCACTAAGAGCCCTCCGATATGCGTCGAGAATGAGGTTCCCCTGGCCATCGACCGGAATGCGATGAACCTTAGCTTTCCCTGTCTTCTCCAAATGCGCGCACAATGCAAGGACAGCCGGGTGTTCAACGGCTGAAGTAATAATCTCGTTCCGTTCCTCCTGTGTTTCGAGAGCCGAGAGGATTGCTGTGTTATTCGATTCGCTCCCCCCTGAAGTAAAAACGACCTCACTACCGCGTTCTGCTCCGATCAACTCGCAAACCTGGCCTCGCGCCGCGCGTACGGCATCTTTCGCAGAAACACCCAGATCATGAAGCGAAGACGGATTTGCAAACTCATCGCGAAGAAATGGCAACATTGCGTCAACAACACGCGGATCCGTTCGCGTTGTCGCGTTGTTATCCAGGTAAACCCATGGTCTTTGTCCACGCATTTCTGCCATAACCGATTTCCTCAGACATCGTCCTTCAGCAGCATGATCTGCCGCAGCCGGCCTTGGATTGGGCATGGGGATTGTCGAACGAAAAGCCTGTGCCCTCTTGACTGTCAATAAAATCAATCGTGGTGCCGGATATCAACGCGATGGAAGAGGGATCGATCAGTATCTTCACTCCATGGCTCTCGCAGCGGATGTCCTCCGGCGCTGAATGTTCCACCAGGCCCATCTCGTATTGGAGCCCCGCACAACCGCCTGACCGTACGGTTAATCGCAGTCCCGCGATCGATCTGGGTACCGTAGCGATTGCCGAGTGCAAAGCACCTGCCGCAGCTTCTGTCAATTGGATCATCCCACCCTCCGTCACTGGTGTCGCTTGCTATAAAGCACGTTGGGTGCCAATCGGAGTTTGCTGAAAATAAATATACTTAGACCTGGCCGTGACGAGCAAAAGAGGGATTTGTCGCGTTTGCGACATGTCGAGTGCCGGTCATTGTGCAAAAGAGGAGTAGATGCCAATCGGCCCTGAAGACGCACCATGAAAATGTGTCCGAGCCAGGAGACTCTCACCCGATTCGCTGCCAAAACATGCCTTGAAATCCCCACACTCGGAACAGCATGGCGCAACGCACATATTGAATCCATCATCGCGGCAGATCATTCGATAGAAAAATTTCTTCCATTTCATGTCCTGATCGTTGCGACGCGCCAGCGTGACAAAATGGCGCAACATGAGTCTGGATAACTCACCTCGATTTGCCAGTCCAAGATCCTGCCATAAATGGTTTGGCCGTGTGGCTCTGCGGGCTACGAGAATGGCAAACAGTGAATTGATCGGAGATGAAGCGGTGCGGAAGCGCCACAATAGCTCCCGCAGGCATTTCTCATCTTCGTTGACTGCCGGCTCAACATCGAGCTTGAACATCTCCAGGCGTTCCACTGTTCCGGGAAAATATCCTTCGATGTTGCTGCGTAGCGCTGAACCACAGATGCCGAGAGCATCGGTGAATGAACCGCCGGCACGGCACTCATCCACAGCGGCGGCAAAGACACACGCCAGTACATGCCCATCGAAAGGGTCGCACGCGGTGCCCGCGTTCGCGTCAATCAACTGCGTGTACATAGCGTCCGGCGTCATCTCTGCCCCCTAGGATGAACCGTGCTTTTGGCAGTTCTTCCCGCACACTCGGCCGCATGCGCCACATCCAATGCATGCTCCCGGATCGGTGACGGTCATTACCTTGCGCAATATCTCCTCGTCGTCATCGAGCCCGACGAGATTGCCGTCCTCAGTGATTCCCTGCAACGTCATCACAGAGCGCCCGCAGACTTTAAAGCAACGGCCACAGCCAATACAAATCTCCTGATCAATGTCCAGAAGATAGGACGGTTGCCACGCTCTTCCATCGCGCGTTACTGCTTGTGTTTCGATTTGTTCCGCTTCCATTTGTGCCTCCCCATCCTTCAGTGGCGCGCAACTTCCGGGTATTTTTCAATCCACTCAATTCCATCGGCGACAATCTTTTCGCCCTCTGTCTCCAGCTTCTCCAAGCTGTCAAATCCAAACCGATGCACATCGCGCAGATGCTTATTGAAGACGATCAACCGGCCCGCAGTGAGTACGAGGCGGCCAAAACCTTCGTGGTGCAACTTCATAAGTGGCGACACCATCACGCCGGTAACGCGCTCAATGGACAGTCCAATAGCGTTGTAAAACAGTTCCATACGCCACAGCGTTTCCGGATCAGGGTCACTCATGATAGGAATCTGAAGGCGCTTTTCGCGTGTCATGATGTAAGGTTCCAGCAGATCTTGATCGCTTTTTGCATCCCATGATCCGTGCAGATCCTGAGCCCGCCACTGCTTGACCAATTCATTGAGGAAACCGCGCGTTGCAGGTGCAACTGATTCGACTGTGCTCTCAGCCATAAATCACCTCATCCTCGAAATCATGCGTGCGCTCCCTGCCCTTATTCAGCGCCTTTCGGATCCACGGAGGCGGATTGCCGCTTAGTACCTTCTGCAACTGCTGCAGTGAATCCTCTATTGCCTGTGTCTCGGCAACCTTAATTGGATGGACGTTCTTTGCTACCACACGGGCAGCGGCAGAGCCACCGATAGCTGCGACATAGAGAATCGCGCAGTCTTTGATTGCTTCAAGCTTTGGCGCAAGCTTGTCCTCGTTGCCGTCCCCTTCCAGATTGCCGATAAATTCAATGCAATTGACGAAACGGCAGTCTTCTGGATTGATATCGTAAATGGCAATCTTCTTGGCCCATCCAAAGTGAGCATTGACGTATTGTCCGTCCTCGGTTGCAAAAGCGACTTTCATAGTCCTCCTAAAGGCACAAAGCACTTACTGCACAAGTCGCAGCGGCACTAGATTGTGAGATTGCCGATGCTTCGGCATCCATGTCTCAGGCGTCGGCTCATGAGCATTCGCCATGAGAAGGTTGCCAACATCGAAGATCAGGTTCCGCGTTCCTCGATAGCCAACTGAGACCTGCTGGCCGGCGCCAAGACGATCAAAGACCGGAATTCCAATGCGATAGAGAGGAATCTGGAGACGCTCCGCGGCTTGCCTTGCGTGTGAATGTGTCGCAATCAGATCAGCCCCGACAGAGCGCAGTTCGAGGTCTTCCAGGTCGCCTATCAAAACCTCGTCGACTGGAATGGACTCAAGCACAGGTGACGCTTCCGTAGTGACTGCTGCCTGAATCTTGCAACCCATTTCATGAAGCCAATGCGAAGTTGCGAATAACAGGTCTGGCTCTGCGGCGATAGCAACTCGCTTCCCGCCGAAATAGAAGTGCCCATCCAGCATTGCATCGATCAACTGGCTGCGTTGACGCCGGTACTTCTTTGGAACGGGGACCCCACTGATCTCCGACAAGAATCCCATCAGGTCATCGTTAGCCGCCAGCCCCGTGAGTCGGCCGAAAAGCTTGTAAGGAACGGCGGTGTGATGTTCCAGGGTGATTGCGGCCCCGCGCATTTGTTCCCCGATGGCGATCGTCCGGCAAGCAGAACCCATTCTCCGAATCTGCTCGACTGAGATTCCGCCAAGCGATGTTGGTGTGAATTCAGCGGGAATATGTCCATCGAGCGAGCCTGAAAGATCGGGGAGGAAGGTTGGATCGAGACTGAATGCTTCGAATATGTCTCGAAGTTCATCGATATCGCCAGGTGTAATGTGGCAACCAGGCAGCACATTGACGCGCCGCGATAGTCTGGTATCAAACTGCGGAGTCTCCACCAACTCTTCGACCATGCGTGTAACCGCCGCTGCCCATCCATCCTGAAACGATCCTTGAAAATCAGGAGTTGAGACATCGACGAGGGCGATACCATCGAGCTCTGGGTGATTGGCGCGAATCAACTTGAGAAATCCTCTCAGGTCGTCCCCTTTGATCTCTGAGATGCCCGTAGTTGAGATTCCAATCAATGTCGGCTTGGTGCGCCCAGCGATATTCACCAGCGCCTGCTCCAGATTATCGAGACCGCCCAAAACAGTGGCGACTTCGCTCATCGCCGTCGTTTGCATCGGGATGGCCTCGCGGAAATGGCGCACGAACAAAACAAGCCCAAAGGAGGTGCAACCTTGGGAACCGTGAAGCAACGGCATCGAGTTATCCACTCCCAAGAAGGCCAGCGCCGCGCCAATGGACGGACTCATCTTGAGTGGATTCACGGTGCAGTATTTGTCGCTGATCGTCACTCTCGCCATATGCCCGTCCTATGCCACGTGAATGGAACACTCATCCTGAGTGATATCAAAGTCCCATGGAGCGGGCTTGCGAACTTGCCCCCAAATGGGATTAGAAAGTGCTTTATCGATCTCGCTTACAAGCGCAACCATGCCCTCATACCCGGCATAGGCATGATGCCGTTCCTGGTTGATGTCGAGCCATGGCATCTTTGCTTTCAAGGCGACAAACTGCGTGCGTCCACCCGAGAGCATGATGTCGGCCCGCGCCTCCTTCAACATCTTGTACATCTCACGCGGCTTCAGGTCGTCGTACATATGCGCATCGTCTTTCATGATCTCCTTGATGCGGTCTTTGTCGCCGGGCGTGGATTTCTTGACGCTGGTGCCAATGACGGTTAGGCCCGCCTCCTGCATCGCCGCTACGACAGACCATGACTTTACGCCTCCGGTGAAAAGCAACGCTCGCTTGCCAGAAAGGCGCGTCTTGAAGGGGGCAATCCGGTCCCATGCGCGTGCTTCTTCTCTTTCGATGACGGCTTCTGTACGGCCAAGCAGCTTAGCCGGAGCGCCACGGTCAACCAGCGATTGTGCGATTTTACGCAGGCTGTCGCTCATATCGCCTATCCCGTAGAAAGAGCCTTCAAAGTAGGGTATTCCGTATCGCTCTTCCATCTTCCGCGCAACATTGATCATGGCTTTTGAGCAGACCATCATCGCCGCACGAGCTCGGTGTGAGCGCGCCACCTCGTGATACTTTGCGTCGCCCGAGATGCAGGCTAGAATGCGAATGCCGAGTTCGTCGAGCAGAGGCTTTACCTGCCAGAGCTCACCAGAGAGGTTGTATTCACCAATGATGTTGATGTCGAACTGAGTCATTACCGCCGGTTCTTCCGTTCCGATCACATAGTCAAGAAGGGCCTCGCCGGCAAGCTTGTTTCCCAAGTTCTTCGATCCCACAAATCCAGGCACATTGACGGGAATTACAGGCTTGCCGAGCTTCTTGGCGGCAGCCTTGCAAACAGCCTCAAGATCGTCGCCGATCATCGCCGGGACGCAAGTTTGGTAGACGAAGACCGCCGGTGGATTGTATTTCTGAACAGCTTCTTTGATGGCTTTATAAAGATGCTTCTCGCCGCCGAAGATAATGTCATGCTCGGTCATCGCCGTCGTAAAGCTAGTGCGATAGAGGCTTGATCCCGACGACTTGGCTCCTCGGCCATCCCAGGAGTGTCCCTCGCAATTGATCGGCCCATGAATCAGATGCACGACATCCGTTATGGGTTGAAGTGCAATCTTGGCGCCGTCGAAGGCGCAACCGCCGGCAGCGGCGCCGGGCGCGAGAAGCCGGTTGCAACCCTTCTTCCGATCGAAGCTCGGCTTGGCCTGATTTGTGGCGCAACCCGGCTCGTTCAATACCTGCTGTATCTTTGAGCCAAGAGTACCCATCGCCGCTCCCTTTTACAGTGCCGACGCGCATTGGAGTAATTCTTCTTCATTGCCCTTGGAATCTGCGTCGTGCGACGATCCTGTTTTGAATCGCCACGTGACGGCATCGGGGAAGCCAAAGTTAGCCTCAGCGGATAATGTCGAAGCTGTAGTCCGTCTTTGCAACTTCGTTGGTTGTTTGGTCCATGTGATCGAAGATTCGATCAAGAATCTTCACAAGGACATTGAGGCCGCCCTGATAGCCCCAGACCGGATAGCGATGATGGTGATGACGGTCGAAGATTGGGAAGCCGAGACGAATCAATGGTGTATTGGTGTCGCGCTCCAGGAACTTTCCGTAGGTGCTACCAATCAGAAAGTCGACGGGTTCGGTGAAGAGTAGCGAACGCATGTGCCAGAGATCCTTGCCTGAATACACATGACAGCCCTTGCCGAATGGCGACGCGGCCAGCAACGCTTCCACTTTCTCCCGCCAGGCCGGTCCGCCATTGGTGGAAAGAATGTGTACCGGTTCAGCTCCTAATTCAAGCAGGAATCCCGTCAGACCGAGCGTCAAATCGGGATCTCCGTAGAGAGCAAACTTCTTGCCGTGGATGTGCGCGCTCGAATCGGCGATTGCGTCTACGAGCCTGCCACGCTCTTTCCTGATCGAATCTGGAATTGATTTCCCTGTTAGACGTGCAACCTCCATGAGGAAACGATCTGTTGCCTCCACGCCGATGGGGTGATTGAAGGCAACCGCTTCTTGTCCAGAGGCTTCGATGACTTCTAGCGTCTTCTCTGTGCAGAACTCCTGCATGGAGATCGTCGCACTTGCATGAATCGCGTTGGCTGCATCCTCCAGCGTGGTTCCACCACCGTACATGCGGAACTCCCCGTCGCCGGGTGTATCCCATACGTCGCTGTTGTCGCCGAGGATCGTGTACTCCACTCCCATCAGATCGAAGAGACGCTTGATCTCGCGCATGTTGCCAACAGTGTAGCCATCAAAGCCGCCTATGAAATTCAACTTGCCGTTGGCCTTACGCTCCAGCTTTGGCACAGTGCCGGCCTTGCCGTTCCAGAAGTGCTCGATGATTCCCTTCAGCGCGTTGTCGTAGCCGGTAACATGGCTACCGACGAATGCCGGTGTATGCGCGAAGGGCACATCGAACTCCATTGGCACCGATCCCTTTTCCTTCGCGTTCTTGATGAATCCGTTCAGATCGTCGCCAATCACCTCGGCCATGCAGGTCGTCGATACGTGAATCATCTTCGGCTTGTACAAACTATAGGCGTTGGCAAGGCCATCTATCATATTGGCAAGGCCGCCGAGGACAGCGGCATCCTCAGTCATGGACGATGAAACAGCCGCGGTCGGCTCCTTGAAGTGGCGTGAAAAATGGCTGCGATAGTATGCGACACAGCCCTGAGAGCCATGAACGAAGGGTAGAGTCCCCTCGAAACCGAGTGCGGCGAAGACCGCGCCCAGCGGTTGGCATGCCTTTGCGGGATTGATCGTAAGCGATTCACGAGCGAAGTTCTTCTCGCGATACTCCGCCCCCTTGGTCCACTCACTGACCCGCGCAAGTTCTTCGGCCGGGACGGGATCCTCAAACATACACTTCTTGTTCGCGAGCATCTCAGTGTACTCGGGGCCGCGGAACAACTCAAAGTGGTCGATCACCTTCTCTGCATTCTGACTCATGATCTGATTTCTCCTCTCAGGTTTCCGCTTAGTTTAGAAGGGGGCCTTGGTCATCCGCCACACGGGCGCGTTGATGGCCATGTCCATATCGCGGGCGAAAATGGCAAAGCCATCGTAGCCATGGTATGGTCCGGAGTAGTCCCAGGAGTGCATCTGACGGAAGGGAACGCCCATCTTCTGAAAGATGTACTTCTCCTTGATGCCGGAGCCGACGAGGTCGGGCTTCACTCTCTCCACAAACTTCTCAAACTCAAAGCTGGTTACGTCGTCATAGATCAGCGTGCCATCCTTCACGTAGTGCGTTGTGCGCTGATAGTCGTCGTTGTGGCCGAATTCATAGCCGGTGCCGACGATCTCCATGCCCAGATCTTCATATGCGCCGATGACGTGACGTGGTCGAAGGCCGCCGACAAAGAGCATCACTTTCTTGCCTTCCAGGCGTGGGCGATACTTCGCGACAATGGCGTCAGTCAGTGCCTCATACTTGGCGATGACGCGCTCGGCGCCTTCCTTGATCTTGTCGTCGAAATGCTCTGCAATGGCCCGCAGTGACGAAACAATCTTGGTTGGCCCAAAGAAGTTGTACTCAAACCACGGTATCCCATACTTCTCTTCCATGTGGCGAGAAATGTAGTTCATCGAGCGGTAACAGTGGATGAGATTGAGCTTTGCATGAGGCGTAGATTCGAGCTCGGCCAGAGTTCCATCACCCGACCACTGGGCGATAACGCGCAGGCCCATCTCTTCCAGCAGAATGCGGGAAGCCCATGCATCACCGCCGATGTTATAGTCGCCGATGATCGTCACGTCGTACGGAGTACTTTCAAATCGCGCAGGCTTGCCCCCCAGCTTGTCAAAGACAAAGTCGCGAATTGAATCATTGGCAATGTGGTGTCCAAGCGATTGCGAGATACCTCGGAAACCTTCACAGCGAACCGGAACGATGGTTTTTGCATACTGCTTGGCCTTGGCCTTGCTGACGCCCTCAATATCGTCGCCGATCAGGCCGACCGGGCACTCGGATTGGATTGAGATGCCTTTGTTCAGTGGAAACAGCGTCTGAATCTCATCGATTACCCTGGCAAGCTTTTTATCGCCGCCAAAGACGATATCGTTCTCCTGGAAATCGGAAGTGAATTGCATCGTGCCAAAGGCATCCACGCCCGTGGTGCCTATGAAGTAGTTCCGCCGCGAAGCCCATGAGTACTGTCCGCAACCTACCGGTCCATGACTGATGTGAACCATGTCCTTGATCGGGCCCCACACCACGCCCTTCGAGCCGGCATAAGCGCAGCCGCGAATGGTCATTACGCCCGGAATAGTCTTGAGGTTGGACTTGACTCCGCAGTCGCTCTTGCCCTCTTCAAAGGTTCCAAGGTGCTTGGCGCGCTTCTTCGCCGTCTTCTCCGGATAGGCCGTGAGAACCTCGCCGATCATCTGCTTATTGCGTTCTTTGACCTCTTCAACGCCAGCGTTATCGCTCATGATGAACCTCACTTGGGAGTATTTGTTGAAACGGGCGCCATTCGCATTGCGACGATAGCGCCCGTGGAGGAATAATCTCTTACGCCGCGACTTCGGTGGCCTTCTTGCCGATCAGCGACTCGTCGACGTTCTTGATGATGCCATGTTCCATCAGCATCTCTTCAAGTTCGTCCATGGTGATCGGCGTGGGAATAACACCCTGTCCGCCGTTCTCGTGGATTTTCTTCGCCAAAGTGCGATAATGTTCGGCCTGCGCAGAATCGGGCGCATACTCAATCACCGTCATGCGGCGAAGCTCGGCGTGCTGGACCACGTTGTCGCGGGGAACAAAGTAAATCAGCTTGCTGCCCAGCTTCTTAGCCATGTTCTCGGCCAGTTCCAATTCCTTGTCGGTTTGGCGCTCGTTGCAGATGAGGCCGCCCAGGCGCACACCGCCTGAGTTGGCGTACTTCAAAATGCCTTTGGAAATGTTATTGGCCGCGTACATGGCCATCATCTCGCCGGACATAACGATGTAGATCTCCTGCGCTTTGTTCTCGCGGATGGGCATCGCAAAGCCGCCACAGACAACGTCACCGAGCACATCGTACGAGACGTAGTCAAGATTTTCGTAGGCGCCGTTCTCTTCGAGAAAGTTAATGGCCGTAATCACGCCGCGGCCGGCACAGCCGACGCCCGGTTCCGGGCCGCCCGATTCAACGCAGCGAATCTTCTGGTATCCGTACTTCATGACCTCTTCGAGCTCGATGTCCTCGATAGTGCCCTTCTCCGCTGCCAGGCTGAGAATGCTGTTCTGAGCCTTCGCGTGCAGGATGAGGCGCGTTGAGTCTGCCTTCGGATCGCAGCCGACGATGAGAATCTTCTGCCCCATCTCTGCCAGCGCCGCCAATGTGTTTTGCGATGTGGTGGACTTTCCGATTCCGCCCTTGCCGTAAAAAGCAATCTGCCGCAGTTTAGCCATCGTACCCTCCTCGGTTCTGTGATTCGTTCCTGATTCTTAAAAACTTTCATCTGCGTCTTCATCTGCTTACCGCAAAGCAGCGACCAGATGACTCTCGGATCAAGGATGCTGAATGTCGATGTGCATCCTTGCGCTCCGGTGTACGCATATCTATAAGCAATCCCGGTGCCAAACCAAATATTTAACTAAGGCGTTTATCATGAGTGGTTTACTTGTTTTTGGTTTCTGTGTCGAATGCGACAATCGAGAGTTTCTTTGTAGTGAATGCGACGGATCAGCGACGAATGCCTTCATTCGGATTGCTTTTCTTTGACAGTTCAGTAACGAATTCATCCAAGGTCATCGGAATGCGTTCTATGTTGTGCTCTTCAAGAAAGTGCGCCTCGTTGCGTGTCGGCGCCTCGCGCAGGATGGCCCAATGCTTCTCGGATGAACGCTTGATGATCTGGTGCGCAAAGAGCCGTTCGAGTTGCGTCGAAAACCTGCAGCCCAGGAAGAGAAAACTCCTCCCTTTCCTTATCTCCTGCACGCAACCTGGAATCGGCGTCTGTATGTCAATCTCTGTCAACACTTCAACAAAGTCGGAGTCGGAGACAAGGTAATTGTGAGCGGGCCATACCGAGCCGAATGGCTGGTACAGCAGAGTCTTCCAGTCAACATAACCTCGGTCAGCCTCCACTCCAGCGTACGTGCCATCTGAGTTGTAAAAGTAAATCCAGTCGCCGAAATGTTCCGACTGGCTCACACCTTGCGCCATGCCCCAACGGGGGCGCGAGCGCATCGCCTTTTGAGGAAGATCGTCATACCAGGCGTGAACAACCAATGGCAGCGCAGGCAGACTCATCAGCAGTGTGTGCAGCGATGTGGGCTGTGCATCCGGACTGAATGCTTCTGTCATCGCATTGGTCACTGTACTGCGATGCTTGAAGTTCTCAATGAATTGCGCCGCGGCGCCTAGATTATTTCTGACTTTGTGGGGCACACTGCTCTTCGATGTCAAATGCCCGACAAGAGCCTTATGTGAATCCGGTAGTTGTCCCCCTTCCTTGTCAAAGGACAATACTCCCGGGCCAAGAAAGGGAATCGCATTGCCGCCGTCGAATGCTGTTGCAATCGCATCCAGCGGAGAGACATTCAAGCCGGCACCTCATCTTCCAAGAGCTTTCGCGCTTCAACCGTGATCGGCAATGCTGTTGCTGCATCCATTGCAGGCAGTTCCAGCCGCCATCCATTGGCGAGTGTAACCAGACCACCCCACATCTCCGGCTTTTCAAGTTCTACAATCGGTTCTTCCAGGTCCTTTTTGGCAACATATGCCGAAAGCACGCCAGAGTGATTCCTGCGGATCATGACCTTCATTGCGCTCCTCCATTCGACTGCGCCGGCTCCAGCTCCTGCTCGAAGCATCCTACGATCCGGTTGAGCGCGAACTCAACCAAATAGACAACTGTTCCTGAGTCGGTGTGACGACCGACTTGTACAACGTCTCCTGCTTCGCCGTTTTGAACCAGCAGAGCCTCCGGCGGCTGTTCCGGATAAGATCCGTCGTTGAGCAGGTCCGAAGCGGCCTGCACGCGCTGCCCCCATTCATAGCGCGGTGCGCTTGTTTCCATCAAGCTCTTCCTCCGGCAACAAGAAGTTCAACCGGCTCCAGCTCTTTTCGCTTCATGCCCACGCGGAAACCGCTTCCAAGAAACTCGACACCGTAGATATAGTATTGCTGAAGAAAAGTTCCGATCGAGATGACGTAGCCTTCCTCGCCCTTCTTGACGAGAACATCGCCGATATCCTTTCCTGGAAATGTTCCATCGTTGCGCACCATGAATTTCGACCGGACCTTTTGTCCGTACTCAAACTGCGGAGGTCCGTCCAACTCCACAACCCAGCCATCGCGCACGATCTTTGACATATCAGCGCCTCCTTTCTTCACAGTTCGTCGATTTCATCTGAAGAACGGCATGGTCGTCTACGAGCGGATTCCTGGCCGCAATCAATCTCTCATCAACCAGCTCGCGGACGAGCGGATCTGCATCCTTGCGCATAGCATCAAGTGCGCTGACAGGAACCCTTCCGGCTGCTTCGTAACGAACGCGAATGTCGGAATGAAAGCGTAGTGCCAACAACTGCGTCGGCGTCAAGCGTTCAGCAACCGCAAGACAAACCGAAGCGTCAGGATCGTCCACCATCTGAAAAAGCCACTCGGGAGGGATTCGCTGCGCGACGGCGCGCCGCACTTCAGGGTCTGGATCGTCGATCATGTATTTAAGTTGCGGCACTCCAATGCGCCGCGCAACGATCTGGCGCACAAAGTAGTCTGGGTCCGACATCATCGGCATCAGCTCTTCGCCTTCAAGATGCGAGGCAATGCGAATCCGCACCTCGCGATGGGGATCATCGCGCAACCGCAAGAGGAAACGGCAGGGAAGCCGCAGGGCTGCATTCCAGCGCACGGATTCGTCTTCATCGTTGAGCAGGGCAGTCAGCCGGAAGACATCGGCATATTTGGCCGCTGCCGCACGCACCTCAAAGTAGGGATGGGAGAGAAAATCGTTGGCCAGGCCAGGGTTGGTCTTGAAGAACTCCTCGATGCGCGAGGGCGAGCGATCCTGGACGCAGACGTGCTTTTGCCGGCAGCGCTCTTCGTGAATCAGTTCCCGGTGAACGCAGCCAGTGCAGCACACTTCGCGTCCCTGCCAGTCCAGCGCCTTTTCCGGTTTGCGCAGCAACATGGATCCCTCCTCTCGAATACCTCAGCGCCTGACGAGTGCATCCACCGGCACCAGCGTCGAGGCCGGTGCACATGCATGTGCGGTTCCCCCCGGTGTTGTAATAACAAATCCTGTGAGCGAACGGCTGTCAATGAAATCCATTATCGCTCCATTCAGCAATAGACAGCTCGCGCTGTCGAGAAAGATACGCAGTGCCGAATGAGTCCAAACCACCTCGTTGACTCCTGGCTCAGTAGCGAGATCGAACTCGACGGCAAGACCGGAGCACCCGCCTGGCCGGACTTTGAGTCTGAAACCCGAGTATGAACCCGTGCCACACCGCATCATTCGGCGAATGAACTTCTCTGCCGCAGGCGTCAACTCCATGGATATTTGCTTTGTCTCGCTCATCTACACCGCCGCAGCAAATCGAAGTACATCTGGGTTGATGATGCATGTCTTGGGCATCGGGCAAATTGCAGCACACTGAGGCTCATCAAAGAAGCCAATGCATTCGGTGCACTTTGCCGGGTCGATAAAAAAGGCAAAGTTCTTCTCGAAGATTGCGTCATTAGGACATTCATTCTGACAAGCCGAGCATCCAGTGCAGTTTGACTCCTTGATCATGTAAGCCATTGTTTGCCTCCCTTTTTGCACGTTTAGGTTGCGATCAGTGCGCCTTGCCGTATATCGGCGTCGCCACGCTTTTTATGTTCGATCTCTCCGCTCTGCACTCGCTCCAAATACTCTCTGAAATAAGTAAGTGCAGACTGCTCGATGTACTCCAGCGCAAATCGATCCACGGGCACAATACCTGCTTTCAGCAACCCTTCACGGGGGCAGTTGCCAATTCTGGAGATGAATACGGCAGCGCAGTCGTTGATGGCGCGGACCACGGTCTCCAGGCTTTCCTCTTCTCCGAAGCCGCCCTGACAGTAGTTATCCACCCTGCGATGACCTACAAACTTCGCTCCGGCAGTGCCAACCTCATAAACCTGGAACTCTTTGGCGTGACCGAAGTGCTGGTTGATGCGTCCTCCCCCCGTGCTTGCAACAGCGATCAGAACGGAGATATCGCTATCTGTGCCTGCGAGCGTCTTCAGTTCCTCATTTCGAGCCGCAATCACAGCTGCGCGCTGCCTCTCTACTTCCTCCTGATACGCCTGACGGATCTCCAGATCGTAGTGAACGTCCATCTCCATGACCTTTTCAGTTGTGAACTCATTGCTGCGATCCTCGCCGAGAAGGCCCACCGCATCCGCACGGCACTGGCGGCAATGGCGCATCATGTTCATCTCGCCCTCGCATGAATCCTGCAAGGCCTTTAGCTCGTGTGCAGTCGGACCGCGCGTTCCGTTGAGTCCGAAGACCGTGCCATGCTCAGGCGCGGAGATCAGGGGCATGATGTTGTGCAGGAAGGCGCCCCGCGACTTGACTGCCTTGTTGACCTCTGCCAGATGATGATCGTTAACGCCGGGAATCATCACCGAATTCACTTTGCAAAGAATGCCGTGCTCGGCCAGCATCTCCAGGCCCAGCAGTTGACGCTCGCTCAGAATCCTGGCCGCTTCCACTCCTTCGTACCGTCTCTTGTTGAAATAAATCCAGGGATAAATCTTTGCGCCGACCTCTGGATCAATCATGTTAATGGTGATCGTCACATGATCGATGTTGAGCGTCTGGATTCTGTCGACGTATTCGGGGAGCATGAGTCCGTTGGTTGAAAGACAAAGCTTGATGTCGGGAGCCGTCCGGGTCACAAGATCGAAGGTCTTAAAAGTCTTCTCGGGATTTGCTAACGGGTCGCCGGGACCAGCAATACCGAGTACGGTCATCTGAGGGATATTCGAGGCCACGGCAATTACTTTCCTGGCCGCCTGTTCCGGAGTCAGCCGTTCACTCACAACACCTGGCCTGGACTCATTCGAACAATCGTACTTACGGTTGCAGTAGTTGCATTGGATGTTGCAGGCTGGAGCCACGGCCACATGCATTCGAGCATAGTGATGGTGCGCTTCTTCGCTGTAACAGGGGTGGTTCTTTACCTTTTCCCATATCTCCGGCGACAGATCGCCTTGTCCAGCGCCCGAACCACAACTGGATTTGCCGCTTCCGCCCTTTGAACCGCAGCCCTTTTGTCCGCCGCCCAAATGAGCTGGCTGCATCACGAGCAACTCTACGACGGCCTTTCGAGTGCCAAGCTCCATTGCATCCCCCATTGTGTCGGAGTGCCCCCGGACTGCGGGTGTTGCTAGGATCTATTGCAACTCAACCGCCAAAGTGGATGTTGAAGATACAACGCGCCTTACGGGTAATTTCTTTGTGTCGTAATCCTGACACACGACGAGATACACAACGGTTTTGTCGCAAATCAGCCATCGCAATGCGCAGATTGGAGCAGAATTGTAATGCAATCTAGCGATGGAATTTGCACGAGGAAGAATCGTCAACAGTTTAGAGAATGATCAGAATCGTTTGATCTCCACGCTGTGCTTTCGCAGCGCGTAACCCATTTGGCGCGACGTCAAGCCCAGTATCCGTGCTGCTTTGGCTTGAACCCAGCCGGACCTCTCCATGGCATCGACCAGGCGCTGACGATCAGTAGCGTTTTCTTGCGCGCTGCTCGAAGTTTCCAAAGGCTTGGCGTTTTCGATGTCGCTATCAACAACAACATTCGAACGTTCAGCAACTCTGCGTACCGGCCAAGTGCGTTCTTGTTTCGGCGAGAAGACAGGGAGTGGTACATAGCCCGCCTGTTGTTGCTGCATCTTGTTCATGGACTTGCCCATCACGAGCGAAAGACAGCTTTCATTGCTGCAAGCAAAATCTTCCACCACGATCACAGAGTCTTTTGCCAGCGCCGCCGTACGCTTTACACAGCTCTCCAACTCTCGAACGTTTCCAGGGAAGTCGCAAGCGCTCAGCACCTCCATTGCGCGTTTGGAGAGAGTGAGCGAGACGCCATGTTCCTCATTGAAACGGCGCAAAAACTCCTTCGCCAGCATCCCAACATCCTCTCGCCTCTCTCGCAGCGGCGGAAGAAAAATGGGTACCACGCTAATGCGGTAGTAGAGGTCAGAACGAAATTGACCTGCCAGCACTGCTGCTTCCAAATTCCTGTTGGTTGCCGCCACCAGCCGCACATCAACCTTGATGGTGCGGCTGCCGCCTACGCGCTCAAACTCGCCCTCTTGTAACACTCGCAGCAGCTTGGCTTGAAACGCACCCGAAATCTCTCCGATCTCATCGAGAAAAAGAGTCCCTCCGTCGGCCAACTCGAATCGGCCCTTGCGCAACCCGATAGCGCCTGTAAAGGCGCCCCGCTCGTGGCCGAACAACTCCGATTCCAGGACTGTCTCAGACAGCGCCGCGCAATTGACTCGGATGTAGGGCTTCTCGCTGCGTGGGGAATACTCGTGAATGGCACGCGCAAACAGTTCTTTGCCGGTACCAGATTCCCCACAGAGCAGAACTGGCAGGTTGCACCGCGCAACTTGCTGAATCTTTTCAACCACCTCGCGAATTGCCGCGCTTTCGCCTATGATCCAGTCGATTCCGTCATGTTTTGACTCGGTGCGTTGCTCCAACTCTTTTTCAAGCCGGTGACTATTGGTCATCAGCCGTTCGCGATCTCTGGCTACTAGCGTTTGCAGAGCAACGGACTGACCCACAAGATTGGCTACCATGGTCAAAAAACGCACATCTTCATCAAGCGTATGCGGAGAGGAGTTTCCATCGAGCCTCTCGATCATGATGGTGCCGATCGTGCGGCTATCTCCCTTAATCGGAACGCCCACAAACGATCTTTGAATGGAAGGATCGCCCGAATTTAACTCGCCCCAATCCGCAAACAGCGGACTTCCTGCGATGTTGCGCACAACCAGAGGCATACCTGAGACAACGATCTGGCCCACCGCCTGTTCAGGGAGCCGTTCAAAATGCTCTCTCGCTGTCGCCTCGCTCCATCCTGCACCGACGACCATAGACGTACGATCCTCTTCATCAAGCAGCGCGATCAGGCCATTGTTCATATCTAAAAAACTGGCTAGAAGATTGATGACTCCAGAGAGCGCCATCTCCAGTCGCGCTGGACGCGCAAGCAGCTTCGAAATCTCGTAAATTCCCATGAGCGCAGAATTTGCGCGACTGCTCGATTGCATCGCACGTTCGTGACCGGAGGCTTCGTCCTGGCTCGACACGTCTCGCCTCCTTTCTGCGAAGGGAAAAAGATGGCTGACTGAATCTGCAATATGGAGCAGGATTGCCGAAACAGGGGAATCTGAGAATCGTCCACCCGCATCTAGCTTTGCGTGCCAGATGCCAGTACGTTTGCAACGCTCCGGTTCGTAGGCATATTTTGGCAGAGATTTCATGCTCGGTCAATGAAGACCGCATAAGGAAAGCATCGAAATCCGGAACAGTCAGCCTCTAAGCAGCACTATTCTCAAGTCGTTGATGCCGGGCCGCGGCGCTCTATCCTTCCAGCAACAAAAGCCTTGCGGGATCGAGCCTCACCCGCCACGGCTGCGGCTCAACGCTGAGCGTTTGCCAAAGATCCTTGGGCACATCGGCCTGCAGATGTGGCAATTGACCAGGCTGAGGCGCTGCGTGCAAGCGCAGATAAAGCGTCATCTCATGTGGCGCTTCGCTGGTCGCAAGCAGCCAGCACGGAAACGTGTTTTCGTCGTTCGCAGCAATCTGAAACGCAACTTGATGCGAGCGGATGCCGGCATGGGTTAGCGTATAGGGGACAGGGTTGGCCGTTCTCAATTCGCAATTCCACACACTCACTGCAATTCGATTGGCAGCCAGACGGCGAGCCGGAGCGATGTTCTTGCAACCAGTTAACTGCGCCGCCACAACAGTCTTTGGACGCTCGAAGAGCTGATGTTTAGGGCCGCTGGCAATCACCTTGCCGCTGTCCAGCACAAGAAGATCACTGCAAAAGCGGAACGCCTCTTCCATGTCGTGCGTCACAAAGATCACCGCGCCGTTGTAGCCGGCCAGTGTTTCGCGAAGCTGCTCCTCAGTTTGCCGCCGAAGATGCGGATCAAGCGCTGCAAACGGCTCATCGAAGAGCAGCGCGTCAGGCTCGATGGCCATGCAACGCGCAATAGCCACGCGTTGCCGCTGTCCACCTGAAATCTCCGCCGGATAGCGATTGGCAAGCTCTGCAATGTGCATCCGTTCAAGATGCTGAAGAACGCGCGCCTTTCGTTCCCGATTCGGCAATCTGCTCAATCCGAAGCCGATGTTTTCCGTCACTGTCATCCGCGGAAACAGCGCGTAGTCTTGAAAGACAACTCCGATCTTTCGATGCGCAGCAGAAATCTTCTCGCCAGTCGCGCTGTCGTAAAGCACGCGGTCGTTGAGAACAATGCGCCCGCGATCCGGTGCGACGATACCGGCAATCATGCGAAGCGTCATGGATTTCCCCGCGCCCGAGGCACCCAATAATCCAAGCGCGCCCCTGCCCGCGCAGAATCCAACTTCAAGATTGAAGGTTTCCAGTGCTTTCTCTACTCTTATCTCCAGCGATGCAGAACACACCGACTCGTCCGCGCTTCGCGGCAATCGCATCGGCAAAATACGATCAGAGATCGATGGCGAAGTTTTCTCATCACGCATCGCCTTTTTGGTTTTCCTCTCCCAGTGAAGCAAGCGAATGATGGCCAGCGACAGAAGAACGATCAGACTCACCCACAAGAAAGCCACGTGCATGTCGCCGCCTTCGGCTGCGGAGAAGATAGCGATCGGCATTGTCTGGGTGCGGCCGGGGATGTTGCCGGCCAGCATCAGCGTTGCGCCGAACTCACCCAGCGCACGGGCAAAGGCTAGAACCGTTCCGGCCAGCACACCCGGCGCAGCCATCGGCAGCAGCACTCTGCGAAAGACTCTCCACTCCGAAGCTCCGAGCGTGCGAGCGGCATCGAGAAGATTTGGATTTACCTGCTCAAATGCGCCAAGGGTGGTGCGATACATCAGAGGAAAAGCAACGACGGTCGCGGCAATCACCGTCGCTGGCCACGAGAACACAATCACGATGCCAATCTGTTCCAGCGCATGGCCGATCAGGCTGCGCCTTCCGAGCAGCAGCAGCAGAAAGAAGCCGACCACGGTAGGAGGGAGAACCAGAGGAAGCGTCAGAATGCCGTCGATCCACGAACGAAGACTGCCGCGCACGCCATACATCAGCCTTGCAGCCAACATTCCCAGAAAGAACGTCGCCACTGTTGCCACGCAAGTAGTGGCCAGCGAGATCCACAGCGGTGAATAATCGATTGGCAGTGTCACGGTGTTGCTATTGTAAACCCGTGATTCATGAAGATTGCTTGGGCCATCGGGCTGCCGAGAAATTCAACGAATCTGCGTGAGGCCTGTTCGTTGCGGCTCCCTTTCACAACTGCCACAGGATAAACGATGGGCGCGTGCGCCGATTCCGGAGCGGAAGCGATCAGGCGGACCCTGCTTGAGGTCATTGCGTCCGTAGCATAGACCAGCCCCGCGTCTGCGTTGCCAGTCTCGACATAAGTCAAAACTTGGCGGACATCTTTTCCCAACACAAACTTTGCATTCAGCCGATCCCAAAGGTGGAGATACAAAAGCGTCTGCTTGCCATACTGGCCCGCCGGCACACTGGCCGGGTCGCCCAGCGCAATCATCCGGACTGACTTATCCGTGAGCCCCTGAAAGTCATGGAGCTTCGAGTCAAGAGGCGCAATGAGGACCAGGGTATTTTTCAGCAGGTTGCGGCGCGTGCCTGCCACGATGAGACCGCTCGCTGTCAAATCGTCCATCGGCTTGGACGCGGCTGAGAGGAAGATGTCCACCGGCGCGCCTTGTTCGATCTGGGCTTCGAGCGTACCAGAAGAGCCGAAGTTATTGGCAAATCCTATGCTTGCGTGACTGTGCTTATAGGCGGTCTCCGTCTCAGTTATCACGTCTTTCAAGCTGGCCGCCGCCGAGATAGTCAGAGTGGTCTGCGCTGAACCAGGGCACACACAGAACAGGGCCGTGAGCGCGACAAGCACAACAAATCTGCAAAACTGCATTCGATTTCCTCCAACTTCGGAACTCGGTCTCATGTCTTGTTCCAGTGAAATCCAGTGTGGCTGTTCGCTCTAAGGAACCTCTGATGAAGTCCTATTTCTAACAGGGTAATCCCTCAGGGGCTAAAGCCCACGTTGTTTTTGTTGCACTTGCGGCAGTCAGGGCTAAAGCCCTGACCTACCAGCCGTGCCCTTTCAAAACATCGACTTAATCAGAGCTTCCCTAAGTCTTGTCCACACGATTCAATCAATTCAAGAAATGGGTTGAAACACAATCCGTGTTGAGTTCCAGACTGAACCCAACACGGAATCGATCAGAACGTGAAGCGACTACCGACTGTAGGAGCAAGGTTGTTGTCGCTTTTAAAGGGGACGCCGGGGCTATGAGGAATGGCGATGTCCAGACCGCCGCTCACGAAGGAATACGCCACTCCGGCAAAAGTGTCGAAACGCCTGGTGAAGTGATGATCCAAATAGAACGACCCCTCGTTGAGGCTACCCGCGCACGACGCGCGCATATTACCGATAGCGGGGTTGGTCGAGCAGGTCGACGGAATGCGGAAGTCGTTCTGCCGCTGTTGATACCAGGCGAAGGTGGCGTCGGTCTTTTTACGGTAGGTGTACTTCGCGCCTGTCCACCAGATATTTACCAACTTTTCAGAGTCAAGATTGTTGTCTTCGACTCCGCTCATGAAATAACCGCCCTGGTCCGAAGCGCCAACTCCCAACGGGTTCTTGGGGTTGTTCTGCCAGATGTATTCGTAGCCGGCAAACACCTTGAACGCCTGCGACGAGTATTTGGCAGCAGCCATCACTGCGTTGTTGTCGGTCACGATGCCGTACACGGTGTTGTCCGTGCTGATCAAATTGATACCGGTGATGTAGGTTGTATTGATGCTGTCTTCGCTAGACTGAAGTTGCGCACCCGGAGCCTGGCTCTGAGCTCCCTGCAAGGGGTTCAATACGCTGATCGCCTGGTTGTAATGTTGAAAGACAAGGTCGCCGGAGAAGTTGCCTGCTTTCCCGCCGAGGTCGAATCCATAGGCATTGTTATGCGCCACTTCCGCCGTACAGGTAAAGGCAGTCCAGGTTGAGGATGCCGAGTAACAGCCGGCAGAACCATCGGCGAATTTATACATTGCGCCGAAATGTACCGGACCATAGGTGAGGCGATACTTCACGGCGTCGTCCCAACGGCTGTCTTCGGTGTCGCCTCCACCGGCCATCGTGCCGTTATAACCGATGTAGGAAAATGCATAGGAGCCGCTGGCCGGATCGTAAAGAAGCATCGCATCGGTGCCGAGAGCGCGCTGACGACCGAAGGTCACAGTGCCGACATGCTCGGACGATATACCGCCATATATCTCGTCATTGAAGGGTTGGCCTGCGCGAGCGCCGTCGATGGCGATCGAATAGCTCGCCCTGGGAAGGCCGTTGTTGATGATGTCGGTTGCTGACGCGTTGGCGAGCAAGCCGGACTGCGGATTGATGCCAGTTGAAGCATTGAACACAACAGACCAACCAGGCAGAAACTCTTCCTTACCTCGGATGCCCAGACCCGTCTGTGACAGGTTGTTCGGCGCGACGAGGAATCGATGTTGATAGCCGTTTCGGTTTACCAGAGATTCGCCTTCATAGTTGTAGCCGTTCTCCGGCAGGCCGTGGCTGACCCAGCCGACGCCGGCGTCATACGTACCGTATAGCGTGATGCCGTGCCAGGTCAGCGCGCAATCGGTGGTGGCGAACTCGTGGCCGCTCGTGCAGGGGGCGGGGGTCTTCGGCTGCGTCTTAGTTTGTATAGCGGCACCCTGACCGAACGCAAGTGTCGTTGAGAAGCAGAGAATCATTGCAGAATAAAACAGCTTCGCCTTGCCCATATTTCCTCCAAAAATAATAATGACTGCTTGGTAGTTGTAATTTAACCACGACACAGACGTGTTTACAATAAGGAAGGCATAAAGAATTGCAGCAATTTCCTTCAGCCGCAAAAATAACAACGGCGAGGGTCTGTGATGAGGACGGGGGCGAATTCGAAGAAAGGAATCAATGAAAGCACAAAGTGGCGCCAGGCACCCGGAAGGTGTGGTTGCTTGGGAAGCCTTGCGGCGCAGGCGTGGCGCAACAGTTGCAGGGAAGACCGTCTAAACGCCTATCATTACGTTTGACGCCTTCACAATTGCGCTGACTTTGTCGCCTTGCATCAGACCGAGCGCGTGCACGCTCTCCTTGGTGATCGACGCAATGACGGTAACGCCACCGGCCAGTTTGATAGCGACCTCGCTGTTGACCGCTCCATCATGGGAGCTTGTTACTTCTCCGGCTAAAACATTGCGGGCGCTCAACTTGGCGTCGTCCACGCCCTTGCCGACGATCACTTCATTGGCTTTAATGATCGCGTAGGCCGTCTTGCCCTGCACTAGACCCAATGAATCAATACTGGAGTTTGTAATGATAGAGACAATGTGCTCCCCACCCGTCAAGGCAAGAGTGACCTCAGCGCTGACAGCTCCCATGATGACGTTCTGCACTTTGCCCTCAAATACGTTTCTCGCACTGATCTTCATATCTGTCCTCCAGTCAATTGCCGGGTTGGCGTCGCGTTGCGATGGGATGCCTCTTATGGAATCAACAGTACCACAGACGGTATCCAGTGGACGAAATAGGTCTGTTCACTCGCTGTCCGCACTTCCTAACTCAAAGCGATCATCTGCCAAGACTTCCGATCCAGATTTGCCATTCAACCAGCCAGCACGGGATTGGTCGAAGGAATCAAAAGCCGGAACGTAAGGTTTGATGTCGAGTAGCGGAGTTCCGTCCAACATATCCACGTCGGCGATATACAAGCAGTTCTGCTCGATATGCAGGAGGCGAACGACAGAAATGCCAATGTGATTGGGCCGGACTGGCGAGCGCGTGGCGAAGACGCCTCGCTCGGTCGTGTCCAGGTAGGGGCGAACAACCAGCTGCACGTCTGATGCGCGATCGAACTGGTAAATCAACCATAGCCGGTCAAAGCCTTCCAGGTCACGCAACCCCGGGATCAGATCTGGAAGCAGTTCGACGACACCCTCTGTGCCATTGCTGGCTACGCCCTGAATCGGGGTTCCTTGTGTATGTTTGAAGAGCGTGTGAATCACGCCAATAGGTGCAATTGCCAGACTCCTGGCACGAAGCCCCGATTCCCTCTTGTGCATTTTCCCTCGTATCCGTATCATGAGTCGCGTATACAGTACAAGCTATTTTGCCACGAGGCACGAATGCAATCAATCGAAGTACGAACGAATCTTGCGCAATTGAGGGCCAAACGCGCAATTTCCGCGGCGAATTTGGCGACGGAGGCCGGCATCAGCCGCCAGACGATTCATGCCATTGAAGCTGGACTCTATGTCCCAAACACGGCGGTGAGTCTAAAGCTGGCTCGCATCCTCGGCGCAACGGTTGAGGAATTGTTTCAGATTGAGCCTGAGCAGGAAGTGATTGAGGAGACTGCTGAGGTCTTCATTCTCGGTGAAGTGGCCTCGCTGCAGAAGGGGCAGCCCCTGAGAGTGGCAAGCGTCAATGACCATTTGGTTGCCGTACCGCCCGATCCGGCGAGTTGGGGCCTGCAGCCGACTGATGCCGTTCTTCTTGCCCCCATCCGTGCCGGAGACAGCGGTGTCAATGCGAAGGTTCGGCTCCTTGGCAATGGCTGGAAAAACCCCGGACGCATCGTTCTCGCTGGTTGCGATCCCAGTGCATCGCTGCTTGCGCACTCACTTGAACGCCAGGGTTTTGAACTCATTATCGCGTATGAAAACAGTTCGCACGCCCTTGACCTGTTGCACGAGGGACTGGTTCATGTCGCCGGCACACATTTGGCCGAGAAGGCGAGCGACAAGGCCGATCTATTGCCGATCAGCAAGATGTTTGCTCGCAATTCTGTTGCCGTCCTCTCCTACGCGATTTGGAAGGAAGGACTGATCGTCGCTCAGGATAACCCTAAGAAGATAGCAGGCATTATAAATTTATCGCGAAAAGACATTCGCATTACAAATCGTGAACCCGGTGCAGGCTGCCGCCGCTTGTTGGACGACCTGCTGCGGAAGAATCGAATTGCAAGTGACAAGGTCCGAGGCTACGACCGAATCACGCTGGGACAACTTCCCGCCGCACGTCTGGTTCAGAGTGGAGAGGTGGACTGTTGCATCGGCACACAGGCCGCCGCAGCTTCCATGGGCTTGGACTTTCTTTCATTGGCCGAGAAGCCCTACCTCTTGGTACTACGCCGAACGCATCTTACGCTGCCGCCGGTTCAGGCGCTGGTCGAGACGCTAGGCCGCGCCGCGTACCGGCGCGAGGTTGAAGCTTGTGTCGGTTACGACATGCGCATCGCAGGCGATAGATTAGTCTGAGTTCCGCAGAGTTATTGCATTTGAGGTGTTCGAATTGTAACCGCTAGTGGTGCGAACCAAACGATCGACGCGCTACAACCTCCCGATTGCCGCACAATTTGCTCCAACTTTCAAGCGATGTGCACCTTTTGCCTGTCTTCCTTTCTCTTTCCCTCTCACGGTTAGGTCCGTTGTAGTTCATTCTGATTGAATCTCTCTTTCCTCTTCATGCAATGAATCCACCATTCCTCCTTGGCGCTTCTTTCCCGCGAACTCCTTTGGTCACAATCGGTTGGAGCATAGTCTTCCAAACATATATACATATGCTGTAATATATATCCGAACGAGGAAACCACATGCCTGCCGCAAAGAAAGCCACTGCCCGACCGAAGCGCAAAATCGTTTCTCCCGCAGAGACGCGCACTCAACTCCGGCTCACCGTCGATTCCAAATTCACCAAGAGCCATTTCAGCCAGCTTTTCGCTGTGCTCAAAATCCGCAGAAAGAACGCCCTGGCCGAACACATCATCATGAGTTTTAAAACCAAGACCGCTCAGACACAGCTTGTTGCCTTCTACAACAACCAGTGGCTAAACATTCCATTTCAAAGTATCGACACCGCTTTCGTATTTCCTTTGACGTTTGAAATCGCCGATGAACTGGAAAGAGTCGGCGGAGAGGTTCTTGGCGGTGTGAATCGGTCCAAGGCATTTCGCGTGATGGTGGCCTACTTCGCCTTCGTTCATAAGCTGAAGAATCAAACACAGACGACTCCCGCATAGTCTGCGGGGCATTTGGCAGGAGGCGGCCGCATATCCGCGATCATAAGCTACCTGCCGCCTCTGTCCTGCTGGCGTTGGCGCGGATTCGCCAAACGTTGAAGAAGACGCAGGGCGTATTGCATCTCCGGATCCGTGAATTGGACAGAGATGCCTTGTTGCGCCGCCACCTTCGTGACCATCCGCTTCCACTCCACGCTACCGTCACACGCGATTCGCGGTCCGTATTTCTGGATGGCCATATCCAATCCGAAGAGGACGGCGGCCTTATCTTGGTTGAGAACGGTGACAATGCGTCCGCGGTCGATGACGGAAACTTGCCCGTTGAGTGCGTATACGAAACATCGCCGGTCTTGCGGTCAATTTTCCAGATGCGGGGCGCGGCGATCTGGTTGGCAAGGGCCTGTTGCTTTTGTTGGGCCGCAAGGCGTTGTTGCGCGAAGCCGGCCCAGTCTGTGCTGCTGTCATGATCGGGCGGTGGACCGATGTGCATCGCGTTCGTTTCCAGACTTGCGTCGAGCCGCCGCTGGTTTCGCTGATCCGCATAGCGCCAGCCACGCAATTGTGCCGC
>Ga0302320_10005326_pt1 | contig 28944 bp, 28 predicted proteins | sample Bog_T0_3_FD_202130 | JGI IMG/M metagenome (GOLD analysis project Ga0302320, IMG submission 202130) | Peat permafrost microbial communities from Stordalen Mire near Abisko, Sweden - Bog_T0_3 | ecosystem: Environmental > Terrestrial > Soil > Wetlands > Peat | place: Sweden: Abisko, Stordalen Mire...
TCCCGAGCTTCGTGGTCGTTTAGCCGCAACCAGTGTACTCGGGTCGAGGGAGCCGACGCTGTCATGCAATCATTCATTCCGCGTTTTTTGCGGAATGGGTGGGATACCGACAAAATTCCGGTCTACATTATTTCCAAAATGCACCGATGCAAATCAGCGCCCAAGCCAAAGAGCGATTCCGCCGGTGATCGACCGGCCCTGCATGGCGACGCCGCGAATCTCCTGATAGCCGGTGTTACTCAGATTTGCGAGGCGAAGATAGGGGCGCAGCCTTCCAGAATCGTGTGTCAACGCGGCATTCCACACCGGATAGGGAGTCGCATTCCACTGCGTTTGCCCAGCCTGTTGATAGGGCTGGGCAATTGCCACAGAGTTAGTCACTGCCAGCGAGTGTCCCAGCGCCGCCGTCCATGTGGCATGAATGTTTTCGACGGGATAATTCAACGCATACTCTGATTGCAGGCCATGCAGCGGTGCTTGCGCGCCGATAACTCCAGTCCAGGCAATCTCAACGCGCTGCCCTCTGGCGGGCGTCCAGGTTGCCGAGGCCTCGGCGCCGGCAAAGTGCAGTCCGTTGAGATTGACCGCCTGCCATGGCAGCGCGGGCGCGGCGCGCACATAGTCGATGGTAGCGTGCTGACGATTATAGAAGCCTGTAGCCGAAATAGCGAACCGGCTGGAAGGTCTCCAGTCGGCACCTCCCTCGCCGCTCCAGGCTGACTCAGGCTTGAGAGTCGCATTGCCCAAAGTAGTTGGATCGGAGTAATAAAGATCGGTGTAAGTGGGAAGCCTGAATCCATAACCGCCGCTCGCGCGCAGCTTCAAGCTATCAGTGAGTCGCAGACTGCTCGCCAAGTGTGGCGAAAATACCGATTGTAGGCCGCCTGAGAATAACTCCTCGCGCACCCCGGCGGATAACTTCCATCGACTCTTTGCGGGTCTCAGGTCCAGGTCCAGATAGCCCGCGCCGCGGTTGCGCGCATGAGTACCGAGATTGTTGCTGTGGATGCTATCGCCGTCCGACTCCAACCCAAGCAATAATACAGATGTGGATGCAACAGGAACGGTGTGGCGCAGAGAGGCTTGCCAGGAACCATCAATGTGATTGTTTTCGTAGACGGACGGATCATTGCGCAATAAAACAAACTCATCGGCATGGCGGCGATAGCCAAAAGCTGCAACGGTGCGGCTGGCTAACTCCTGGCGCGCCGACGTAAACCATCCTTTGGTTCGCTCCCATGAGTTATACGGCCCATAAAACTGATTCGCTCCAAAGGCGCGGTCGCTTGCGGCAAAAAGCAAATCAGTGATGCCCAGCCGCGAACTAATCCAGCTCTCTGATGAAGCGTCTTCATTGCGGTAATCGCGGTCGGTCATGAAGCCACTCGATGAGTTGCGCTCTGCCGTCAAACGGCTGCTCCACCGTTTGCGCGCCAGTGAACCAAGCAATGATTCTTCATTGCCGCCATAACTGCCTCCGCCGGCGCGCAGGTGCAGCGAATTAGCGGCGGGTGCGGCGGTAATAAAGTCCACGACGCCGCTCAATGCGTCCGCGCCGTGCAGCGTCGAGCCGGCGCCATGCAGAACTTGAATCGAGTCCATCGCGTCGAGCGGAATGGGTAGATCGAGGTTATGATGCGCTGTCTGACTATCATTGATGCGCAAGCCGTTGAGCAGCACCAGCGCCTGCTCGAAGCTTCCTCCGCGAAGAATCAAATCCGCCTGCCCGCCGCCCGCGCCGCGCTCTTCAAGAGAAACAGACGAATCCTGGCGAAGCAAATCCTGCGGCGATTCCAGCGTGAGAAGTTTGTCCGCCACCGGCAGCACGACGACCGAAGCAGAAGATTCGGCCAGCGGCACGGGAGCCGCTGAACCAAGAACTACAATGGTTTCTGTCAATGAGGCGGGTCCGGACGCCGGACCCGTCTGCGCGCAAGCCGCCGGTGGGGAAGCCGCTTGAAAACAGGCCGCCAGCAATAGGCAGCCGGGAAAAATAATCGGATTGGATGCAGGCATAGTATGTATTTCTCTAAGATTCTGACAGTATATATAACAATTTGCAAGAATGATTTGATATTGTGTTAAATAGTTGAGTAGTGAATTATCAGGAGACGGTCATGCGCATCGATGCATTCCTCCAGGAAAGCCCCATGTTCGCGGTCAGCCGCGCTGCTCGCCGCTTTGAGTCGCTCGCGGCGCAGGCGCTTGCGAGTGACAATCTCAGTTTTCTGGAAGGGCTTGTGCTGGCAGCCTTGTTCTTTGAGGCAGAGCAGAGTGTGATGCCGTCGCAGTTGGCCGAGACCTTTGGGACCACGCGGGGCAATGTGAGCCACTGCGTTTCTTCGCTTGAGGCCAAGGGGCTGTTGCAGAGAAAAATCGATCCGGAGGACGCGCGCGCCTACCACTTGGCATTGAAGCCTCAAGGAAAACGCTGCGCGGTGCGCGTGATTGGAGCCTTCGACAAGCTGCAAATAGGGTTCGAGCAGAAGATCGGCAAGACGGCATTGGCAGAGATGCTCAAGTGCCTGCGAAGACTAGAATCGCTCTGTGCTGAAGTGCAGAGCGCCCGCAATTCCTAGAGTATGTAGCGCGACAAATCCTGGTCCTTCACTACCGATGCCACCATCTTCTTCACGTACTCGGCATCGATCAGGAAGACCTTCTCCGTGCCGGAGGCAATCACTCGCTCCTCATAGGGCAGAGGCGTGGAAGACTCGCTCTTGATGGCTTCACGGAGCGTCTCGGCGGCCGCTTCATCCGGAACGCGGCGAGCCACGTCGGGCGCAAGGAAACTGACATCCTCAAGCACTCGCTCCATGATCGTGTGCAGGCGGCGCGCGCCGATATTTTCCGTTTGCTCGTTGACTTTGAAGGCAAACTCGGCCATCTCGCGCAAGGCTTCGGGAGAATACTCCAGCTTCACGCCCTCGGTCTCCAGCAGCGCCGAATACTGCTTGGTGAGCGAAGCCTTCGGCTCGGTCAAGATTCGCAGAAAGTCATCGACGGTAAGTGACTTCAACTCGACGCGAATGGGAAAGCGCCCTTGTAACTCAGGGATAAGATCGCTGGGCTTGGAAACATGAAATGCGCCTGCCGCGATAAACAAAATGTGATCGGTGCGCACCATGCCGTAGCGCGTGTTGACAGTAGTTCCCTCGACGATGGGAAGAATATCGCGCTGCACTCCTTCGCGCGAAACATCCGGCCCGTGGCCGCCCTCGCGGCCAGCTATCTTGTCTATCTCGTCGAGAAAGACTATGCCGTTCGATTCAACGCGCTCGACCGCGGCGCGATTGACCGAATCCATGTCGATCAGCCGGCCTTCTTCTTCTTCCACCAAGTAATCGAAGGCGTCGGCGACCTTCATCTTGCGCTTCTTGCTGCCGCCGCCGAAGATATTCGGCAGCATATCCTTGAGGTTCATCTCCATATCCTCAAGGCTCTGGTTGCTGATAATTCCAAACTGCGGCATTCCGCGCTCGCGCACATCCAACTCAACCATGCGTTCGTCTAACTTGCCCTCGCGGAATTGCTGGCGCAGCTTCTCGCGGGTGCGTTGATAACTATCCACCTCCGGCAGTGTAAGCTGGCCCTCTTGCGCGGGCGGCGTGGGTGGCGGAGGCGGCAGCAAGACATCCAGAAGCCGCTCCTCGGCATTCATCTCGGCGCGATCTTCCACCTCTTCGAGGCGCTCCTCGCGCACCATGTCGATGGCGATTTCGACCAGGTCGCGGATCATGGATTCAACATCGCGGCCGACATAACCAACCTCGGTAAACTTCGAGGCCTCGACCTTGAGGAACGGCGAGCCCGTCAGCTTGGCCAGGCGTCGCGCAATCTCCGTCTTGCCCACGCCCGTGGGGCCGATCATGATGATGTTCTTGGGCATGATGTCGTCGGCGATGTCGGGCGGCAGCTTCTGGCGGCGCTGGCGATTGCGCAGAGCAATGGCCACGGCGCGCTTGGCGGCCTTCTGGCCGACGACGTGCTTGTCGAGTTCGGTAACGATCTCGCGCGGGGTCAGTTCGTCCAGCGAGAGTTCCTGTTCTTCGGCGGATGCGGGCAGGTAAATGGCCATGGATCAACAGGACAGGCGAATACAAACCGCTAGCCCTTCAACTCCTCAATCGTGACGTGGTCGTTGGTGTAGATGCAGATGTCGCCGGCGATCTTCATTGCCTTTTCGGCGATTTCGCGGGCGCCGAGGTCGGTGTTTTCCATCAGCGCGCGGGCGGCGGCGGTAGCGTACGGGCCGCCGGAGCCGATAGCGGCGATCGGCTCGTCGGGATCGATTACATCTCCAGATCCGGAGATCAAAAACGTCTGCGCCTGGTCGGCCACCACCAGCAATGCCTCAAGATTGCGCAGCATCTTGTCGGTGCGCCAGTCCTTCGCCAGTTCGACGGCAGAGCGGTTCAGGTTGCCGGCGTACTGCTCCAGCTTGGTCTCGAAGCGGGCAAAGAGCGAGAAGGCGTCGGCCGTCGAACCGGCGAATCCGGCCAGAATCTTATCCTGATAAAGCCGCCGAATCTTTTTGGCCGAGTGTTTCAGCACGTGGTCGCCGAGCGTGACCTGCCCGTCGGCGGCCATCACCACCTGGCCGTTGCGGCGGACGCAGATGACCGTGGTCGAGCGAATCTTGCCGCGCGCCTGATCTCGATTCCGGGAATCTGGTGCCGCAGTGGAACTGGTATTCAATGCCATGCAAAAACCTCGGAAAATCCGGCATCTCGCGGGTAAATATCGCTGCAAGATGCAATCACGAGTATATCGCAGCGCGCCCGCCGAGGCTGCCGCGCCCGAATGAGGAGCGGTTTGCACAGCCCATACGGCATCCTCGGGCTGGCTGCGGTATTCTCTAGTGTGGAGCCGAAAGGATAGCGTCCCGCTTGGAATGACTCACCTCACCGCAAATGTCTGGGAAATTGTCGCCGCCGTGGCCATGATCGCCGCGCTGGCGCTGGGGATGTGGCTGGTCTTTCGCCGGCGTCCGACGCCGGAGGAACTGGAGCGTGCCCGCCGCCAGTTTCTCGCCCACTCCGGGCGGCTGGTGGATGGAATGTTGCTGGATGTCTGCGAGGTCGAGGCACCAGCCAAATCGAAGAAGGAGCCGGCGCGAATGCTGACGATGCTGCTCTTCAGCTATCGCATCGGCGGAGTGGACTACGAGTCTTCGCAGGACATTACCGATATGCGCGGCGTGTTGGATGCGGCGCAGGTGCGGGCCGGCTTTCCCTGCTCGGCGCGCTACCAGCCGGGCAATCCGCACAACAGCATTGTGGTGGCCGAGGAGTGGAGCGGGCTGCGCGCCGGACTGCCGGTCTTGCCCGCCTACGACGACCCCGACCCGATTGACATGAGCCACCTGGAAGTCCTCCGCCCCGGTCGCGGGTAGCACTGCCGCTCCACAATCCACCGGCCAACCCATCGCCCCTATCAAATCTTTCCTCCCGCCGTGTACGATGATCGGTATCGCCTTCCGTGTCAGCGGGAGATGCGCATCAAACGCCATAGGAGAAAGAAATGTTCAAAGGATTTCGCGATTTCATTCTGCGTGGAAATGTTTTAGACCTGGCCGTCGCCGTGATTCTTGGCATGGCTTTCAACGCTGTCGTCACATCGCTGGTAAAAGACGTTCTGACCCAGTTGATCGCCGCCGTCGCGGGCAAGCCGGACTTCAGTTCCGTGGTGCTGAAGGTCAACGGCACACCCATCATGATTGGCAACTTTTTGAACGCCACAATTTCACTCCTGATTGTGGCCAGCGTAGTCTATTTCGGGATTGTTTTGCCTTTGAATGCGCTGCTTGCCCGGATCAAGAAGCCCGCGCCCGAAGCTCCGCCGTCCACCAAGCCTTGCCCCGAGTGCCTGAGCGAGATTCCGCTGGCCGCACGGCGCTGCTGTCATTGCACTCAGCCGGTGGCATAGAGGCTGTTCGCCGCCGGTCAATCTTTCTCGACTTTCAAAATCGAGAACCAGGGCGCCCTGCCTATGTATATAGTGAAGATTGTTGCTTCATCCGATGGGTTCCGCTCATGAATCTGCACAAGCCGCTTGCCTCACTGCTTTTCCTGGCGCTGGTTCCTCGCCTTGTTTCAGCGCAGAATGTCGCTCCGGCCGCTCCGGCCGTCTTTGGCTATGCGGACTTCACCGCACAAGCTAAGATCGAGGAAAAGTTCCTCGCCATTCCCGACGCCAAACTGGCCGGCCAGCATCTCAAGGTGCTCACCGCGGAGCCGCACCTGGCCGCGACGCCGGAGGACCGCAAGACGGCCGATTACGTGGCGCAGAAGTTTCGCGCGGCGGGGCTGGAGACGGAGATTGTCGCCTATCGCGTGCTGATGAATCAGCCCAAGGCGGTGCGCGTCGAGGCGTATGACCCTAGCGGCAAACTGCTGATGAGCGGCCCCACGCGCGAGCACGTGGAGGGCGACGCCTTTCAGGATGACCCGCGCGTGGTGATGCCCTTCAACGGCTCCTCCGGCTCCGGCGACGTAACCGCCGATGTTGTTTATGCCAACTATGGCCGCCTGGAGGACTTCGACCAGCTTGCCGCCGAGCACATCAACCTGCGCGGCAAGATCGTGCTGGTGCGCTACGGCGCCAACTTTCGCGGCGTCAAGGTTTACATCGCCGAGCTGCGCGGCGCGGCGGGTGTGTTGATCTACTCTGACCCGCAGGACGACGGCTACTACAAAGGTGATGCCTACCCGCTTGGACCCTGGCGGCCGGAGAACAGCGTCGAGCGCGGCTCGGTGAATTACCTCTTCAAGTACCCCGGCGACCCGGAGACCCCCGGCGTGGCCTCGACGCCGGAGCTGCCCGACGCGGCACGCCTTTCGCCCTATGGCAACCAGCCGCACATCATCTCCATTCCCATCAGCTACCACGACGCCGCGCCGATTCTGCGCGCCCTCAAAGGCGCCAGTGTGCCGCAGGACTGGCAGGGCGCGCTGCCCTTCCGCTACCACGCGGGCCCGGGCGGCGTCCGGGTCCATCTCGTCTCGCGGCAGGATTATCAGCGGCGGACTATCTGGGATGTCATCGGAAGGATCAAAGGCACGGAGTACCCCGACGAGTGGGTCGTCGCCGGCAATCACCGCGACGCCTGGGTATACGGAGCGGTCGATCCCTCCAGCGGCACGGCGGCGATGCTCGAAGCGGTCCACGGCATCGGTGCGCTGCTCCGCCAGGGCTGGCGACCAAAGCGGACGATCATTATTGCCAGTTGGGATGCCGAAGAAGAGGGGCTGATCGGCTCCACCGAGTGGGCAGAGCAGAACGCCGCGGCTCTGGAGCGCGCCGTGGCCTACTTCAACACCGACGTGGCCGTCGCCGGACCGGACTTCTCCGCCGCCGCCGTGCCCTCGCTCAAGCTCTTCCTGCGCGAGCTGACGCGCTCGATTCCCAGCCCGACCGGCTGCACGCTCTATCAGCAGTGGCGCATCACCCACCCGGCGCAGAGCGAGAGCGCCAAGCCAGCCGAGCGTCGCGGCGGCAATGCTCCCGACGGCCCCGGCGATGAAATTCATGTCGGCGATCTCGGCTCCGGCTCGGATTTTTCCGCTTTCTTCCAGCACCTCGGCGTTCCCTCCACCGACATCGGCTCCGACGGACCCTACGGCGTCTATCACTCGGCCTTCGACAACTACGCCTGGTTCACTATGAACGCCGACCCGAAATTCGTTTATCTGCAAGAGATGGCCCGCGTCTTCGGCCTCGAGGCGTTGCGCATGGCCGACTCCGACGTGCTGCCCTACGATTACGTCGCTTATGCGCGCTCCATCAACTCTTACATCGAAGCAGCCAAAATCAAGGCCGCCGATCACGGCTTCAGCGCGCTCGACTTTGCCGCTGCGCAGGCTGCCGGCGCTCGCTTCGCCGCCGCCGCAGAGCGCGTCCACAGCCAGCAAACCGCCGCCACCGGCGACCTTGCCAAACTCAATCTCGCCCTCCGCCAGACCGAGTCCGCCTTTCTCTCCGAGGCTGGCCTGCCCAATCGCCCCTGGTATCGGCACACCATCTACGCTCCCGGCGAGTTCACCGGCTACTCGGCGGTGGCGATTCCCGGCGTAAATGAGGCCCTCGACGCCAAAGACCTGCCCCTTGCCACGCAGCAGTTGGCTGTGCTCACCCAGGCGCTCACCCGTGCCGCGCAGACGCTGGAGGGGGCGCGGTGAGCGGGCAATGTCATTTTAGGGAGAAAACTCTGCTAAACACAGATGAAATGCAAGTGTAAAGGAGGATTTCATCAATGCGTATACTCAGAATCCTTCTGGGCAATTATTTCCTTCTGTTCTCATTAGTGAATCTCATAGGAACATATACTTGCATTCAGGGGTTCAATCGGAATCAAGATAGATTTTGGCATTTGTTGAGTATTTTGTTGGCCGTTTTCTTTTCTGGTTTTGGAGCCATATTTGCATTAGCGTGGTGGTCCAACTGGAGGGAGTGGGTATCAGCGAGAAGATGGGCAGTTGCCGCCAGTTTATTGAGTCTATTGATGTTGCAGGTGATTCCATTGTCTTTTTTTTACGTAAAGCGCTGGAGCGTCTTTTGTGAGCAGGAGCGCGCTCTTGGGATTCCTACTGCAATTGGAGTTGTTGTGCTTTTCATTTTTTCGCTACCCAACAATCATCGGTCTGCTACCACTGGAAGGAACCCATGACCATCCCCGCCATCCATCCCGGAGAACATTTGGCCGAGGAACTACACGAGTTGGGAATGAGTGCATCCGAACTGGCGCGCAAGCTGGATGTGCCGCCCAATCGCATCACCGCGATCCTGAACGGGCAGCGCGGCCTTACCGGAGACACTGCTCTGCGTCTGGCGCATTTCTTCGGAACCAGCGCACAGTTCTGGCTCAATCTGCAAAATATCTATGATTTGCGGCTGGCCGAGCAGAAAGCTGGAAAGACAATTCATGCGCTTCCCCGCCTCTTGGCGAGCTAGCCGCTCTTCCCTGATCCCTGTTCCCTGATCCCCTGATCCCTGTTCCTATTGACCTTGCCGCCGAAGGCACGTATCTTTAGGGTGACGATGAAAACTTCCCCCAACACCGTTCGCATCGGAATCGCGGTTGCCGTGATCGTGGGCACCATTGTGTGGCTGGCCTGGTCCGGCTACGGCGCCAACAAGAGCTACTACGTCACCATCGCGGAGCTGGGCGGCATGGGCGAGAAGGCCTATCACAGCCAGTTGCGCGTCGAGGGCTTTGTGCAGCCGGGCACCATCGAGCACGACGGCCCGCACGTCACCTTTGTGCTCAACGAGTTCGAGAGCCACACGCCCAAAGCCGCCGCGGGCCGCCGCCTCACCGTCGTCTACAAAGGCAGCGAGCCGCCGCCAGACACCTTTAAGGACGACTCGCAGGCCCTGGCCGAAGGCTCCTATGGCCGCGACGGCGTCTTCCATGCGACGGTGCTGCAAGCCAAGTGCGCCAGCAAGTACGCGCCGGCGCAACCCGGTGCTCAGCCCGCTGCCGCCGCCGCAGCCCTGGCCAAGTAATCCCATGACCGCCTCCGACTCCGAGACAGTCAGCTCGACCGTTTGCGCGCGCTCGGTCTCTGCCAGTTTAGACAACCTCTCCAAGCTCTTCGGCTCCTTCGCCGCGCTCCGCCAGGTTTCGGTTGACTTTGCACCGGGGCGCTGCTACGTGCTGCTCGGCGAAAACGGCGCGGGCAAGTCCACGCTGCTGCGGATTCTCGCGGGCCTGCTGCGTCCCAGCTTCGGCAAAGTCACGGTCTTCGGCGAGAGCGAACCGGGCGGATTGGAACCGCATGAGGCCCGCGCGCGCATCGGCTACATGAGCCACGCGCCGATGCTCTACGACGAGCTGACCGCAGTGGAGAATCTCAGCTACTTTGCGAGCCTCTACGCCGACCGCGATTGCCTCTCGCCCGCCGAGGCGCTGCGCCAGGTCGGCCTCGATCCCGCGCTCGCGCGCCTCGTCGGCCAATACTCGCAAGGGATGCGCCAGCGAACATCGCTCGCCCGCGTGCTGCTCTCCGAGCCTGAATTGTTGCTGCTCGACGAGCCATTCTCCAACATGGACGTGGACTCGGCCCGCCAGATGGTCGCGCTGCTGGCTGGCTTCCGCCACAGCAGCCGGACAATCATTTTGACAACGCATCAACGCGAACTGGCCGCGCCTATCGCCGACTTTGTGCTCACGCTCCACGCAGGCCGCGTGGCGTCGCTTGAGTCTGGGAGTCCAACGCTATGAAGACCAACGGCGCGCGCATTCTTGAATCGCTCGGCATACCCTTCGAACTCCGCGAGTACGATGTCGATCCCGATGACTTATCGGCACTCACCGTTGCCAAGAAGATTGCAATGCCGCCGGAGCAGGTCTTCAAAACATTGCTGACGACCGGCGGCACAGGCGCGTATGTTTTCGCCGTCATCCCCGGCGACGCCGAATTGGACTTCAAAAAACTCGCCCGCGCCGCTGGATTGCGCAAGGCCGAGATGGTTCCGCTCAAGGATGTGCAGCCGCTCACCGGTTACATTCGCGGCGGCGTCACCGTCTTCGGCGCAAAAAAATCCTATCCGGTCTTCGTCGATGAAACCGTGATTCTCTTCGATCAGATCAGCGTCTCGGCAGGCGCGCGCGGCACACAACTCATTCTCGCGCCCGACGACTATCTCCGCGCCGCCGAAGCGCAAACCGCCGACCTGACTAAATTCACTACATCAGAGGCTCGCCAATGACCCGCGCCCTCTGGACTCATCTCGCCAAAGACCTGCGCATCGAGTGGCGCTCGCTGGACGCGCTGATCTCGATGCTGTTTTTCTCCGGCCTTGTCGTCGTGCTTTTTTCGATTGCCTTTGATCCGCGCGGCGCATTTTCGCAGCAAATCGCCGGCGGCGTGCTCTGCGTGGCCACCATGTTCGCCTCGGTGAGCGCGCTCAATCAGGCCTGGGCGCGCGAGATTCGCCATCAGGTGCTCGACGCGCAGCGCATGGCGCCCGCCGCCGGCGCTGAGCTTTATCTCGCCAAAGTCATCGCCAATTTTCTTTTTGTCTCGATTGTCCAAGTAGTTCTGGCACCGTTTTTCTTCATCTTTTATAACCTGCGCATCGTGGGTCAGGCGTGGCTGCTGGCGTTGGTGCTGCCGCTGGGCACATGGGCGCTGGTGGGCAACGGAATTTTCTTTGCAGCGCTGGCGATTCGCAGCCGCAACCGCGAACTGCTGCTCTCGCTGATTCTCTTTCCCATCTTCATTCCGGCGCTGCTGGCCATGGTGCAGGCCACCACGGCGATCCTCACCGGCGAAAGCGACCCAACGCTCTGGATCAAGCTGCTGGTGGGCTACGACATCATCTTCACCACAGCTAGTCTGCTGCTCTTCGATGTCGTCTTCCACGCAGAATAATAAACGCCGCGGGAATGAAGGCTGGACTAAATATATATCTCTCTTCAACGCAATAAAGTATTGCTGCGATCAAGTCAGCCCACAGACTGACCATCCTCCATCGACTGGCAAATTGATCCCGGTGATATAACTGGATTCCGGAGTGCACAGAAAGGCCACCGCATTGGATACATCTTCTGGTTGTCCCCAGCGCCCCAAGAGCATGTGACGACGCCTGGCGGCATTCATCGCGGGATCATTGTAGGAGCGTTCAGTCATTGCGGTTGCAATGTAGCCTGGGGAAACGCAGTTGACGCGGATGCCCTTGCTCCCTAAATCAAAAGCGAATGCGCGGGTCAGGCCGAGCACGCCGGACTTCGACGCCTGATAAGCTGGGTTTTCAGGGAAGCCGAGCTGCGTAGCGAGAGAGCCAATAAAGATGATGCCTCCCTCCCGAATCTCTCCCGTCTGAACACGAGCACTGAACTCGCGCGCCCAGCGGAACGGAGCCGTCAGGTTCACGTCAATCGTGCTCTCCCACGCTTCATCCTGCTGCGGCAGGCCTGGGCGCGTGATGCCCGCATTGTTGACCAGGTATACAGCGCCTTCGGCGGCGGCAGATGCCTGGTCATAGGCGGAAGCCATGAGAGCTGCATCCAGTACATCGCCTGTCAAAGCGATGTCCGCAGCTTCGCGGGGAATCGGCGATCGGTCGAGGGCAACGACAAAATGGTTGGCGGAGCGCAGTCTGCGCGCAATGGCCAGACCGTTGCCCGCCGCGGCTCCTGTAATGATTGCTGCCGGCATTTACTTCCTCTCTAAGAAACGAATGCTTCTTCGGCGCATGATAACCTCAGGTTCAAATAGATTGGAAGCCGATGTTATCGCGGCAATCATGCGATCAGCCACATCTTTTGGTTGCAGGAAGCTGGTCGAATCCTGCTCCACCAGGGCGGCTCCCATTTCAGTGTTCATTGTTCCCATTGAAAACAGCCAGAAGCGCACATCAGTCTTGCTATATTCGTCGTTCATTGCGCGAACAAAGCCCAGCAGCCCGTGTTTTACGGCACAATAAACGCTTGTGTTGCTGAACCCGGCATAAGCCGAAGTGGAACCGATATAGCAGAAGTCCCTGCGTTCATCTGGCAGGGGAGGATGCGCTGCAATCAGCTTCCGGGTGAGCAGAATATGACTGGTCAGGCCCACCGCAATTTCCGCCTCGATCCTGCTTTCCTCCATTGCAGCCAGAGCGCAGGGAGTAAAGAGCGCCTGCATGAAAAAATATGCGTCATAACTTTGGTCGGGAACGAATTCCGGGTATTCCTTGTCTACTGTGAAAAGCCTAGCCTGACCTTCCGTCAATGCAGCGGCAAAACGCCCGCGGACCGCTTCCGCTTTCTGGCTGCGGCTCACTAGGTCGACAAACCATCCTCGAGTCAGCAGCCGTCTAGCAACTGCCGTAGCGAGTCCGCCCGAAGCTCCAAAAAAAATCGCTCTCACCAGGATATCTCCGAAAGAGGCGTGGTGGATGGCTTCCCATCCAGGCCCATGGTGGTCTTGACTCCCGGACCGCGAGCTTCGAAGTTCGGAATATGCATATCTACCAAAACCGGTTCACCCTCGCTGTCAAGCGCGGGAAGCAACCGGGCAAAGTCTTCGAGCGATGTTACTGTTTCATAATGAAGGCCAAAGGCTTGGCAAATCTTCCTGAAGTCGGGGATGAATACTCCAGAGCTTTCATCGACTCCGGTGAGGATGCCGAAATGCCGCGACTGGGATGCACGAATGGATTCATAGCCGCCGTTGTTCAGCAGCAGAATGACAAACCCTTTGGGGGCGTAGTGCGCCAGTGTGGCGAGTTCCTGAAGGTTCAGCATGATGCCGCCGTCCGCATCGAGGCAAACAACGCGGCGCGGCGAGCCATACGCCGCTCCAATCGAATGTGGCAGGCAGAGTCCCATGGAGCCCAGCGCGGCGCCGTTGAAAAAGCGTGTTCCCGGTCCCGGCTGAAAGAATCGGCTGAAAGTTTCCTCCGCGTAACCGGAGCTCGCGGGGACGATCACCTTGCCATTTGCCCACTTCGATATGTGCTGCGTCAGATTGTAGACGTTCATCTCGCCGCTTGCCAGCCGGCTTTGCTCTTCGGCAAGATACTCATCCCTGCGCGCTGCGCACCAAGGCAACCAGTCAGCGTTAGCGGCGCTATTTCGCGTATTCATCTGGCCAACGATGCAGGGCAGTCCGTGGAGGTCCGCATGAACTTGAACGGCGGTGGCGTATCCATCGAACTTCGCAAGCTCATGGGTGTCAATATCCACAAAATATCGTTTTGCCTGCGAACCGAAATCCTCGCGCTGGTAGGCCGTGGTTCCCAAGTCGAGCCGCGCTCCAAGAAAAACGATCACATCGGCGTGGCTGAGGATATCGTTGGCCGAGATCGGCGCAAGGCCTCCGGGGCAACCAAAGTAAAGTGGATCGTCTGCCGGTAGAATATCGAATGAAAGCCAGGAAAAGACGGCCGGAATCCTGTGTTGGCGGAGAAAGTCGATGGCCGCTTGCTCCACACCCGCAATCCGGCAGCCGTTGCCAACATATAGCAACGGTCGTTTTGCCTGCAGCAGCATTTCCAGTGCTTCCGTCAACCTCAACTGCCCAAGGCACTGTTCGGACTCAACGATGCGGCGAATTCTCTCCACATCCAAAGTGATTTCCGCCTCGGTATAGGCCACGCGTTTGCCCTGTACGTCCAGTGGAATCTCGATAAACACAGGTCCCGGACGGCCGGACAGCCCCTCGGCAATGGTTTCAACCAGCGATTCGCGGAAGTTATCCTCAGACAGCCGCGTAAAACGCTTTACGCAGGGCGTAACAATCTCTCGCGAGCGAATCTCCTGCATTCCGTGCGTCCGCGTGCCGTACGAATCAATATCAGCAGTTTTGATCTGCCCCGCGAGCACGATCAGAGGTGTTGAATCGCCATAGGCGGAAACCAGCGAAGTGATGCAATTCGAGACGCCAGGACCCGCCGTCACGACTGCAAAGCCGGGCTTGCGAAAATCCGCGGCCTTGGCATAACCTTCCGCCGCCGCTACGCAGGCTTGTTCATGCTGGCAATACACCGGCTGAAGAGTGGGATGCGCGGCAACGGCGCGATTCAGATACATTGCCATGCCGCCGGCAAGCGAAAAGACCGTATCAGGGCCGAGCGCAGTTACCAAGTCAACGGCGTAACTTGCAATATTATGCTCCACGGCTATAACGGGTTTCAAAACCATTCTGTAATCCTCCCCCTTTACTGCATTAAGGGCAAAAGTAATGACAACTTTGAACTTTCAGGGTAACATGCGCAGGCCAGAAGAGCTGTCCTTCTCATCCTGCATATGGAAGGTTCAACTCCGGGTAAAGACATCCTGCGCGCTCAAGCCCTGCGCGGCCAGCAGCGCTTCTATCAGCTCGCGCACGGCGCCGTTGCCGCCTGGGTTTTTTGCGATGAAATTCACGCGCGCCAGCACATCCCGCGCCGCATTGGCCGGAGCGGCGCAGTAGCCTGCAATCGCCATCGCGGGCAGATCGTTCACGTCGTCGCCGATGAAGCAGATCTCGGCCAGATCGAGTCCGGCAGTGGCGGCAAAGGCGCGCAGCGCGGCGGCCTTGTCGCGGCAGCCTTTGATGACGTGGCGGATGTGCAGCTTCTCGGCGTAGCGATCCACCAGCGGAGAGTTCTCGCCGGAGATCAGCGCCAGTTCCAGCCCGGCGCGGCGCGCCAGCGAGAGGCCCATGATGTCAGCGAAGCAGAATCGCTTCCACTCTTCGCCGCCCGGTCCCCACCAGAGGCCGCCATCGGTGAGCACGCCGTCTACATCCAGGGCGACGGCCCGGATGCGCGCCAAGCCGTTTTGCTTAAGATCACCTTCATTCATGCCAGTTACACCGCCGCGCCAACACGGCGCAGCTTCTTGATGATGGGCACCTCGCGCTCGAAGACCCGCTTGACGCCGTCGCCCTTGGCCTGCTCCCATAGGCGAATATCGCGCACCAGCCGTGTGATTCCATTTGGCTCCAGCGAGGCCGCCTGATCGGAGCCCCAGCCGGCGCGATCCAGGGTGATGTGGCGCTCCACGCAGCAAGCGCCCAGAGCCGCGGCGCAGACGCTGGTGGGGATGCCGGACTCATGGCCGGAGTAGCCCACCGGCACGCCGTAACGCGCGGCCAGCGTCGGAATGGCGCGAAGGTTCAGCTCATCATAACTGGCCGGATAGGTGCTGGTGGTGTGCAAGAGAATCAGGTCTTGCTTGCCAAGAACCTCAACCGCGTGATCGATTTCGGCGCAGGTGCTCATGCCGGTGGAAAGAATGACCGGCTTGCCGGTCTTGCGAATATGGCGAAGAAGATGATCGTCGGTGAGCGAAGCCGAGGCGATCTTGTGGGCGGGCACGTTGAAGCTCTCCAGAAAATCCACCGCTCCCTCATCCCAGGGAGAAGCGAACCAGGGCATCTTGACCGATTTGCAGAAGGCGTCGATCTCGCGGTACTCTTCCACTTCGAATTCCAGACCATATTTCAAGTCGCCGTTGGTTGGGCCGAAGGGATTCTCGCGCGGCTTGGCCAACTCTTCGGGGGTGTAAACCACTTCGATGGTGCGCTTTTGAAACTTGACCGCGTTGCATCCAGCCGCCAGAGCCACGCTGATCAACCGCTTGGCGAGATCAACGTCGCCGTTGTGGTTGATGCCGATTTCCGCAATGATGTAACACGGTTGATCGTCGCCGATCAGTCTGTTGCCAATTGTGACCGTACTCATGAAATACACCTCTTGGCGTCCCATTGCGGAAGCGCCGAATCTTTCTTGCGCAATGCCATGCCAGCCATCGTCGCGAACCCTTCTCCGGGAACCATCATATCAGTTCCGCCGGGCTTGCTGGCCTGAGTTCAGCCGCGAAGATTTATGCTGGATGTGGCGCATCTTGTTCGGCCATCTCGCTCTTTGGCCTCCTGAGCGCCTCTCATCTTCCCAGGAGGCACCGTTGCGCGCTACCAGACATTCCATTGTTGAAGAGGATTTGCAGCGGATTGTTTCCTCACCGCTGCCGTGGAACCGCCTCTTCGGAAAGACAGTGCTGATTACAGGCGCCAACGGATTTGTCCCGGCATATATGCTGGAGACTCTCATGTACCTCAATGAGACCGCGGACGCGAACATTCATCTTGTCGCTTTGGTCAGAAACAAGGAGAAGGCGCTGCGCAGGCTTGGCCATCTGGCTGGCCGGCCAGAGCTGACAATGGTGGTGCAGGATGTGCGTGATCCCTATCGCGGCCCGGAAGCGGTCAATTACTTGATCCACGCCGCAAGCCAGGCCAGCCCCAAGTTCTATAGCAGCGATCCCGTCGGCACATTTGAGACAAATGTACTGGGAACGCGGCGCATGCTGGAGGTAGCCAGAAACGCGCGCAGCGAGGCTTTTCTATTTTTCAGCAGCGGCGAGGTCTACGGCCGCGCGGCGGATGCATCGATTCCTGTCAGCGAATCAGCTTATGGGTATCTCGACCCCATCGACCTTCGCTCCTGCTACGCGGAGGGAAAGCGTGGCGGCGAATCGCTTTGCGCCTGCTGGCACGCCCAATTCGGCGTTCCGGCAAAGATCGTGCGCCTTTCGCATACCTATGGGCCGGGAATGGATTTGAACGACGGTCGCGTATTTGCCGATTTCGTGGCCGACATGGTGGCTGGAAGAGACATTGTTATGAAGAGCGACGGAAGTGCGAGGCGCCCGTTTTGCTACCTGGCAGACGCAACCATCGCCTTTTTCACCATCCTGCTGAATGGCAAGAGCGGCGAAGCATACAACGTGGGTAGCGATTCCGAAACTTCTATCCTCGACCTTGCCGAGATGCTCTGCCGCCTCTTTCCGGAGCGTAACTGCCGCGTGATTCGCCGCGAGAGAGATCCCGGCGATCCCTATCTCGTCAGTCCGGTCAGCGGAGGCCACTTTGATCTTTCGAAAATTCGTTCCCTCGGTTGGGAGCCTGTAACGAACATCGAGACAGGCTTTGAAAGAACTGTCAGAAGTTATGATGAATGCGAGGCGACTTAGCTTAGCTCGCGCGCGCAGACACTCAGTTCCACCCAGTCGCAGAGCATATGCCCGCAAAGGCTGTGGCACTCCTGGATGCGCGCGGTGTCTTTGGATGCAACGCAGAGGGCAGCGTCGGCGATGGCCGCCATCTCACCCCCGCCTTCTCCGGTAAACGCAACGGTAAATGCTCCCATCTGTTTTGCCGTCTCCAGCGCAAGGCAGACATTTCTGCTATTGCCCGAGGTCGAGATGCCTACCACGACATCGCCCTTTACGCAGAGCGCTTCGACCTGGCGCTGAAAGACCTTCTCAAATCCATAGTCGTTTCCGATTGCCGTCAGAATCGAGCTGTCCGTCGTCAGCGCAATCGACGGAAGCCCGCGCCGCTCCCACCGAAAACGCCCCATCAGCTCCGCGGCCATATGCTGAGAGTCGGCCGCGCTGCCGCCGTTCCCGCACCATAGCACCTTATTGCCTTCGAAGATGGCGCGCGTCATCTCGCCGGCGATGCGCTCCAGCACGGCCTGTTGCGCGGCGATAAGCTGTACAACCGAAATGTGGTCGGCTATGGCCTGTTGAAAGACCATTGAGGGGTTCGGCGTAGACGGCATTTTGCTCCTCATCTTGCGCAAATACTCGCTGAATCGCTTGCGCTTCAGGCAATTCCGCGCCAGGCAATGTACTTCTTGACTCTCATTGCCGATATCCATAGAATATACTGAGATTACAGCGCAAATGACAGCGGATGAATGTTTGCAAGCAGGATAACACGCATGGACAGAAAGACGAAAGCATTGGATCCGCGTATTCTTGTAGCGTGGCTTCAACAGAACAAACTGGGGATCATACTCTTACCGTGGCTGGCGGCAGCGGCTGGTGTGCTTCTCGCCAAGCGATCCATGCTAGCTCATGGGGAGCAAACGCCCTTATTCGAGATCGCCCTGAGCCTGCGAACTCCTCCATCGCTTCACTTTTGGGAAAAAGCATCCCTATTCCGCTCGGATATAATGTGCTATTTTTTCTTCGTTCCTCTGGTATTCGGTCTGCTGACAAGCCGGCTCTCGGCACGCTGGAGAGTGTTCATAGTTATCCTGGGTTCATTGCTGGTTGAAGTCCTTGTCTATTCCGAAGTCATAACATTCTATGCGACAGGAGCTTTTACCTCGCTGATTTCAATGTGGATTGCGGTAGGGTGGGCTATCAAGAGTCATACTACCGCGTTCGTATCCATCCATGCTATCACCCTTTTTAAAATAGTCTCAATGCTCGTTGTTGTTGGATTCTTCTCACTGATCGCGCTGATCGCGCTGCGAGCGAATCTTCGCTGGCTGAATCACGCTAGCCTAGCGGTTTTTGGCATTGTTTCCATGATGGGGGTTATCGCATGGATACCTAACACTCCGGCCATGCCCTGGACTCACACTCTGCTGCAAATGACCGCGACGCCAGCTATCTTCGATAGCACTCTATTCTCGCGTCGATCCGGCAGCGTTGAGGACTTGCTCAACGAGTATCGCCAAGCATCGCATATTCCCGCGCGAGAACCATCTGCCTTTACAGGCAAGGCAAAAAACTATAATGTTATTCTATTTGTGTTGGAAGCCATGACAGCACAGGCCTTCGATCCTTCCCGTGATTCGCTCGACGATATGCCGAACGTGCGCCGCCTGCGGGATCATTCCTTCCTGATGGAACGGCATTATACGAGTTATCCGCTTACCAATGCCGCCACTTTTTCTATCTTCACTTCCATGTATGACAAATCCACCTCCAGCAATATCATCAGCAACCGGGCCGAAATTCCGGGACTTATCCGCAGCTTACGGGATACAGGATATGAAACGGGTTTCTTTGGCTACGTTTGGAAGGTTCCATCCGAGCGCGATGATATAATGCTGGCGAGTTTAGGCTTTGAGCAAATCGTTGAGCCGAAGATAGACCCAAGACTTGACGCGGAAGGTAATACAACGTTTTATGGCCCCGTGGAATACTCCGAGGCTCATGATCACCAAGTGCTGCTTTCGCTGCGGAATCAGATACAGAATTGGACATCTCAGCATCAACGATTTGCAGCCGCCTTCTTTCCTGAGGTTGGCCACGATCCGTACCGGGATCTGAGTGGGCACTCATCACAGTCGGAGCTTGAGCGAGGGCATGCCTTGGCGGTCCATCAGGATGCATGGCTGGGCGAGTTGCTGGATGAGTTGCGGAAAGATGGAGCGCTGGATAACACCATCATCGTGCTGACGGCTGATCACGGAATGCGTCTATTGGATATACAGAACGGCAGTGGCGTTCTTCTGTTTTCGAATGGAAAGATTGCCGACCTTACTTTGCGAGTGCCAATGCTCATCTATGTTCCCGGAGTGTTGAGTCATTCGCAGTCGATCAGCACGCCAACCTCGCATATTGATATTACTCCAACGATCTTTGATCTATTAGGGATTTCAGAAGGCCGGCAACTAGAACAAGGTTCCTCTGTTCTTTCTCCCGGAATTGAAAAGCGGAGGCTGTTTCTATCGATGGACATCTTTGGGGCTTCTGGTTACTACGATAGAGGCTATTATTATTCGCGCGGTCCTTTGGATGTAGTATACAAGAGTCCGACCATGAACTTTAGCGATAAAGATGCTCTATTGTATGACAGCAAAGAGGCGGAGAGTGTCCGCGCTGTATTGGTGGATCAGGATACCCGCCAGAGCGAACTGCTCTTTCGGGTGTTGAACGGGGAGTATCGCTAAGCGCGACGCGCGCATACAATAAGCAAGAAAGGTATCTTGTGAAAGCATTGGCAACTGTGGATAGGATCATAGGCGGTGAAACTCCGGCGGGCAGAAGCACAGCTCCTATCCAGGCGGGCGTTGCCATGCGTCGTGTTGCACTGATGTACAACCCTGCATCCGGCCAGAGCTCTCGATCGCGGAAGACCGTTATCGACAATGTCCTGAGTGTGCTGCGCAGCGCGGGTGTCGAGGTTGAGGCGCTGGAGACAACTGCGCCGGGTAGCGCGGGGGCGCAGGCTATGGAGGCTGTCAGCCGGGGATGCGATACGATTCTGGCTTGCGGGGGCGATGGCACTGTTCACGAGATACTGCAATGCCTGGTTGGGACGCCTGCTGCGCTGGGAGTTGTGCCTCTGGGCACGGCGAATGCGCTGGCCGCGAATCTGGGCCTGGGTTCGTCGCCGTCCAAGGCGATTCGCTTGCTGCTTCGCGCAATCCCCACGCGGGTTCCCGTGGGGCGCATTTATTATCGAGACGCGCAAGACACCGAGCAATCGCGCTATTTTACCGTGGCCGCAGGAGTAGGCGCGGACGCGCTTTTTATCTCCCATCTTGATCCGCGGCTCAAGCAGCGATTCGGTTATGCCCTCTATGTGCTGGAGGGGTTGCGCGTTTGGGCAACGCACTCGTTTCCTCTCTTCAAGGCATCTTTCAGGACGCATGGGAGCAAACAGGCGCGCGTGGAAGAGGTTTCGCAGATATTGGCGGTGCGCATCCGCGATTTTGGCGGAATTCTGCGCGATCTGGCTCCGGGCGCTACTCTGCGCAAAGATCGCCTGCAGCTGATAGCATTCAAGACGCGCAACCGGATGCACTTTCTGGGGTTTCTTCTGGCTATCGTATGCCGGCGCAAGGCATACTCTGACAAGGTGGAATTGCTGGACGCCGTCACGGTAGAATGCCGTCAGCACGAAGGCTCGTCGGCGCGTGTGTACGTGGAGGCAGATGGAGAATTCCTGGGAGCCTTGCCGGTCAAAATCGAGATAGTGCCTGATGCGCTGACCTTGCTGATTCCTCACCATGCCCGTCCCTGATTAAGGTCTGTTACACGCGCGATTCAGAAATGGGACTTCGATTCCGTCGCAAAGTGGATGATCGTTTCCGCAACATAATCGAGCATCGGCTTTGTAAGTCCCGGATAGACTCCGATCCAGAATACATTGTTCATGACATAATCCGTGTTAGGCAGCTTTCCAATAACTCGATATTCGCAGCCCTCGTAAGCTGGTTGCCTGAGAAGATTGCCGCCGAAGAGAAGCCGCGTAGCGATCTTCTTTGCGTCGAGCGCGCGAATCAGCTCTTCCCGCGTGAAGGACGCTCCTTCACGAACTCCAATCGGAAAGCCGAACCAGGAGGGATCTGAGCCGTGTGTTGCCTCGGGCAGCAGAAGATACTCTTCCGCCGGCTTGAGCGCAGCGGTTAGAATACGGAAGTTTTCCTTGCGGCGCTCGATGAAGCCGGGCAGTTTTTCAATCTGGGATAAGCCCAGCGCGGCCTGCATATCCGTGGCCTTCAAGTTATAGCCGATATGGGAGTAGGTGTACTTATGATCATAGCCGCATGGCAGGCTGCCTAGCTGCCAATCAAAGCGCTTGCCGCAGGTGTTGTCCTTGCCGGGATGGCACCAGCAATCGCGGCCCCAGTCGCGAAAAGATTCGATAAGTACCTGTAGGTCGGGCCGGTTCGTCAGCACCGCTCCACCCTCGCCCATGGTGATGTGATGCGCGGGATAAAAGCTGAGCGTTGCGATGTCGCCAAAAGTTCCTACTTTGCGCCCCTTCCATGTCGAGCCAAGCGCATCGCAGCAATCCTCGATCAGCCAGAGCTTATGCTTGAGCGCAAACTCTGTAACGGCGTCGAGGTCAAAGACATTGCCCAATGTGTGCGCAATGATAATAGCCCTGGTTCTATCACTCAGTGCCGCGTCCAGTTGGCCGGCGTCAATCTCGTAGCTCGGCAGAGTAACATCGACAAAGACCGGCACAAGGCGATTCTGAAGGATGGGATTGATCGTGGTGGGAAAGCCCGCGGCTACAGTGATTACTTCGTCGCCCGGTTTGAGCCGGCGGTCTCCCAGCTTCGGCGATGTCAGCGCGCTGACGGCGAGAAGATTGGCCGATGAGCCGGAGTTGACTAGCGAGGCGCAGCGCACACCGGCGAAGCGAGCCAGCTTCCGCTCGAATTCCTCGGCGAAACGCCCTGTGGTAAACCAGCAGTCAAGCGCCGAATCCACCACGGAACTCAGATCGCCGCCGTCGATCACCTTGCCTGAGACCGGAACCGCCGACTCTCCGGGCTTGAATTCGCTGGCTGGAAATGCCTCTACAAAATACCGGGCGGAGAGGTCGAGGATTTGTTGCCGCAGTTGTGCCTTGTGTCCTGTCATGTATCGTCCGAATGTTAAGCATACACAATCCGGGGGCCAACAGTGTAATCTTGAAGCAAGAGATGAGGTTTTTCTCGATTAATGTTGCAACGGTCACTGTGATATGCGATAATTCTTCCGATGCAAGGTGATGAAATGAAAGCAGTTATTCTCGCAGGTGGGCTTGGCACGCGTCTCAGCGAAGAGACCGGTACTCGTCCCAAGCCAATGGTGGAGGTTGGAGGGCGGCCGATCCTGTGGCACATCCTGAAGATCTATTCGCATTACGGAATTAACGACTTCATCATCTGTTGTGGATACAAGGGCTACCTCATCAAGGAGTACTTCGCCAATTATTTTTTGCATATGTCGGACGTTACCTTCGATATGAGTAATAATCGGATGCAGGTGAATCAGAGTGTTGCGGAACCCTGGCGTGTCACCCTTGTTGACACCGGAGACAACGCCGGAACAGGGGGGCGACTGCGAAAAGTAGCTCAATATCTGGAGGGTGATGACGCCTTCTGCATGACTTATGGAGACGGCGTGAGCGATCTCGATATCTTAGCTGAAATCGCTTTTCACAGGAGCCACGGTAAGCTGGCGACGGTAACTGCGGTGCAGCCGCCGGCCCGCTTCGGCGGCCTGAGCATCGATGGAACGACCATCCGCACATTCCAGGAAAAGCCGAATGGCGAAGGCGGATGGATCAATGGAGGCTTCTTTGTTCTTTCTCCGGCTATCATCAGTGAGATAGCCGATGATAGCACGATGCTGGAAAGAGAACCTATGCAAAACCTGACCGCAAAGCAGCAGGTGCAGGCATTCTTTCATCGTGGTTTCTGGCAGCCTATGGATACTCTGCGGGACAAGCAGAGACTGGAAGAACTCTGGGCCAGCGGGAGGGCGCCGTGGAAGACGTGGTGAATCCGTGGCGCGGGCGGCGAGTATTCCTGACCGGACATACAGGCTTCAAGGGCGGCTGGCTCTCTCTCTGGCTTGCTAGCCGGGGAGCATCAATTCGTGGATATGCGCTGGATCCCGCGACAGAACCTAACTTGTTCACAGCCGCATCCGTTGCTGATGTTCTTGATGATATCCGCGGCGATATTCGGGATTTTGCGAAGCTGGAAGCAGCAGTGGCAGAGTTCTGTCCCGAAGTGATCTTTCATCTGGCAGCACAACCGCTTGTCCGGCGATCCTATGCGGACCCGCTGGGTACTTATGCCACAAATGTTATGGGGACAGCGCATATCATGGAAGCCGTTCGCAAGACTCCTAGCGTGCGCGCTGTGGTATGCATTACTACTGACAAGTGTTATCAAAATCAGGAGTGGGTATGGCCATATCGCGAGACTGATCCGCTCGGCGGATATGATCCGTATGCATCCAGCAAAGCCTGCGCAGAAATTGTAAGCGCGACCTACCGAAGCTCCTTCTTTACAGCCGACCGATTGCATGATCATCGCGTCGCATTGGCTACTGCGCGGGCAGGCAATGTTATCGGTGGAGGCGATTGGTCGGAAGATAGGCTTATTCCCGACCTGATCCGCGGGTTTCAAGCCAAGCAACCGGTGCTGATCAGGCGCCCAAAGTCGATTCGCCCCTGGCAGCACGTACTGGAACCACTGCATGGCTATCTTTTGCTGGCCGAACAACTGTTAGCCGGGCGGGAGCAGTTTGCTTCGTCTTTCAATTTTGGTCCGAGTGACGAGGATGCATGGCCAGTAGAACGTATTGCGACTGCGATTGCGCAGATGTGGGGCGAGGGAGCTTCCTGGGTGCACGACGCCGATTCCAGAGTGCATGAGGATCATTTTCTTAGATTGGATGCAAGCAAAGCTCGCGCCGAACTTGGATGGCAATCGCGTTTGAGAATCGAAGCGGCATTGGAGTGGACGATGGCTTGGTATCGCGCCTGGGAACAAGGTGCGGATATGCGTCAGCAAACGCAGCAACAGATAGACGACTATGAAGAACTGCTCCGATGATTTCATGCAAAAGAGAATTGATTCTGGTCCTGCCTGATAACAATCCAGGTGTGCGAAAATTTTGCGGATGTCTGGTTAGTTGCTTATTATCATCTTATCAGTAAGGTGAAATGAGCATCGAGAAGAGTCTCCACCCCCATGTCGAGGCGTTCGTAATGCATGAAGTTCCAGAAAATGCAACAAACTGTGGCTGGCTGACCCGCCAACATAAAAACGTGCGCAGCTGGCTTAATTCTCGATTAGGTATTGATAAAGCCATTGGCTTTACTATTCTCGCCAGGGGGTGGGGAAGTTTAGCTGGATTGATTACCGTGGCACTTATTGCTCACTTCCTGTCGCCGGCTGAGCAAGGCTACTATTACACATTTGGCAGTCTTCTCGCGCTTCAGATTGTATTTGAGTTGGGTTTCTCTTTTGTTATTCTCCAAATGGCCAGTCATGAGCGGGCGCATCTTACAATTTCCGCAGCTGGTGTCATAACTGGAGATCCTGTCGCTCATGCCCGCCTGGCTTCCGTTCTTCAGAAATCTATCCGTTGGTATACTATCGCCGCTGTCCTTCTTGCAGCATTCCTTTTCACTGTGGGTTCACACTTCTTTTCCACGTCACAGCATAGTGGCGAGACAGTAGCCTGGCGCTTTCCGTGGTATGTTGCCGCGCTCGCTGCGACACTTACTTTTCAGCTCGATCCCATCCTGTCCTTCATGGAAGGTTGCGGATTTGTGCACAATGTCGCTCGTCTCCGGCTTGCGCAGGCCATGACAGGCAGTTCGCTCGCATGGCTGGCTCTCGCGACTCACCATGGGCTGTTTGCCCCTTCAATGATAATGGCAGGCAATGCATGTGTTGCTTTTATGTGGATTTCTCATCGGCGTAACCTGCTGCTACCGCTGCTGAGATTCAAGCCCGGCGAACAACGAATTCACTGGACAAGCGAAGTTTGGCATTTTCAGTGGCGCATGGCTGTAAGTTGGCTCAGCGGCTATTTTATCTTTTATCTTTTTAATCCAGTTTTGTTAAAATACAAAGGCGCTGTGGTCGCGGGCCAGATGGGTATGTCGCTTACTCTGGCAGGCGCCCTGCAGAATGTCGCAATATCATGGATCAACACTAAGGCAGCTCCATTTGGAGCGTTGATCGCACGTAAGGAGTATCGTGCGCTGGACACTCTTTTCTTTCTTGCCCTCCGACAGTCTGTAGCCGTTTGTGCTGCTGGAGCTGTTTGTGTGTGGGCAACCGACGTGTATCTTAATTTAGGCCACTTTCGCTTTGCCCAGAGAATACTTAGCCCGGTTGCACTTGGTCTTATGCTGTTAGGTACTATTTTGAATGTTTTCGTTTTTGGCGAGGCGCTATACCTGAGAGCACACAAGCAGGAGAAGTTCTTGCTGATTTCTGTTTTCTGCGCGATACTTACCGTATGCTCCACGTATTATCTCGGCAAACGCTATGGCGCACTCGGGATGGTAAGTGGTAATCTTGCTATTGGACTGCTGATGGGGTTGCCCTTGGGAACATATACCTTTCTCAAATATAGGAGAATCTGGCATGAGTAATGCAAGGCAACTACTAACCATTGCGATTCCAACATACAACAGAGCCACCATGATAGGACCGCTTCTGGCGGCATTGCTGGAACAAATGCATGACGAGAAACGAGTTGAATTGCTGGTTTCGGATAACGCTTCCACTGATGGCACCCGTGAGGTTATTAGGACATATCAGAACAGCGGGCTTGCGATTCGCTATATCCGTAATGGAACAAATCTCGGCGCGGATCGCAATATTCTGCAATGCTTTGAACAAGCGCATGGGCAATATGTCTGGATATTTAGCGACGATGATCTTATTTTGCCTGGTTCCCTGCAGCGCATACTCAGCGCGCTGACTTTGCAACTGTACGATATCATTTGCATTCGCGCTTATCCCCTGGTGGACGGGTGCGTTCAATATAGGCAAATCAAATCGGTTGCTGATCTTGAAATGACAAGAGCTGAAGACTTTGCGCGATATGTCCATGTCTATCTCACATTTATTTCTGGCATAATTGTCAATAAGGAGCGTATTGACTCTGTTACACACCGGCCATTTGATTCTCTGCTGGGGACCAATCTGGCTCATCTGGGACCGTTTATTACTGCGCTCAATCATCAACGCAAAAGTTTGTTTATCCGCGATCCTCTCATTGCGGCTCGGGGCAACAGTAATGTCGGGTATGCACTATACAGCGTCTTCGGCACAACATTAGCAAGTATCACGAGCGAGTGGCTGGACAGCAAAACCGTTCAACAAGCCATTATCAACGGAGTGATACGGAATTTTTTTCCGTTTTGGATACTCCTGACTCGCGAGACGCTGGCCTCGAGCGTTCCAGAGGATCCTCATATGGTTTTGCGCTCCTGCTTCAGGTACAATATACGGTACTGGGTATTTGATTACCCCATTTACGCGCTGCCACTCCCTTTGGCGAGGATATGGCTGCTGTTTGTGCGAGTAATCAACAAGTTTGATGCTGTGCTCGAAGGGGTGCTGGCGGGTTAACGATCATGAGAAATGTAGACAAGGGATTATTGATGAAATTGAGACGATTCGTCAATTTGAATGGATTGTATATAACTGCCAACGAATTGAAGCGCCGCGCAGGAGTTGCGTTGCGGAGATGGATGTTGGCAAGGAAGTTAAGATGCCCAAATATTATTATAGGTCCGCGGAGCTATCTGCGCGGACTGGGCTACATTTCAATTGGTAAGAACTTTCAAGCTTCTGAAGGGCTATGGCTTGAGGCCATAGCTGATGATGGCGACGAGCATTCTCCGTGCATAAAGATTGGCGACAATGTCTCTATCAGTCGATGGAGCCACATTGGAGCCACGAATTGCGTCGAAATCGGAGATGGAGTGCTGATTGGCAGTAAGGTGCTAATCACGGACCACAGTCACGGGCAGTATAGTGGCACACACACATCTCCTTCGATACAGCCTACTCTTCGCCCCATAGCCTCCGCCAGGAAGGTCATAATCGGGCGGAATGTCTGGCTTGGGGATGGTGTGGTCGTTAATCCCGGATCGAACATAGGTGAAGGATCAGTAATTGGCGCCAATGCTGTTGTGACCGGTATTATTCCGCCATTTACTTTAGCCGCAGGCATCCCTGCTAGGCCATTGAAGCGCTACAGTTTTGAAATCAACGAGTGGGTGAATCTGTTATGACACAGGCAGCTTGCACAATTGTATCCCTCAACTATCTTCCCTATGCGCGAGTACTTTGCAAGTCGTTTCTCCGCCATCATCCTGGTTGGAAGTTTTACGTGCTGCTTGTAGATCGCATTCCAAAGAATATTGACCTTTCAAATGAAGCATTTGAGCTGGTGCTGGTTGAGGATCTGGGGATTCCATGCTTTAAATCTATTGCCTTCAAATATGACATCCTCGAACTGAATACGAACGTGAAGCCAACATTCCTCAAGTCAATCCTCGCTCGCAATATTGATCAACTTATCTACCTTGACCCGGATATATATGTTTATCGGAAGTTGGACTCTGTCTTGGCTGCTATGGACGAACGCTCCATCGTTCTCACGCCTCATGTTCTGTCTCCGAATCCGGAAGATATTCAGTCTGAAGTAATTCTCCTGATGGGAGGCGTCTTTAATCTTGGCTTTATCGCAGTTACAAAATGCGAGGAAACAGACAGATTCCTCTCGTGGTGGGAGAAGCGTTGCCTAGACTTCGGTTACTGCGAACCGCGCAAGGGAATGTTTGTCGATCAAAAATGGATTAACCTAGTTCCGTGCTTATATAATTCAGTAAAGGTTTTGAAGTATCCTGGTTGTAACATGGCTTTTTGGAATTTGCATGAAAGGGAGTTGTCTCTGGAGAACGACGCATGGATGGTGAACCGGACGAGTCCGCTGGAATTTTATCACTTTAGCGGCATTACGGTGGACGGGGGCGAGCAACTATCAAGGCGAAAGGAACGTTTCACTCTAAAAAACCGTCTAGATATACTTGCTATTTATGAGGATTATCGCGCGTTACTGATTCAACACGGGTTTCGCGAGTTCAAGGCTATCAAGTACTCGTTCAATGCTTTCGATAACGGTCAATATATCAATCGTCTTACGCGCACTCTTTATGCATCCAACCTCGAGAAGTTTGCGGGGGAGGACCCGTTTAGCAATTCAAGCAGATTCTATGCCTGGGCCAAAGCGGCACGGCTTCTTAGCGATGGCGACTCCGCAGCCTCCTACAACTCGCAGACATATGCGAAGAATGACTTTCGTCTGCGGGTGCTGCATTGTATGCTTCGTTTGTCGCTGCGCATCTTGGGGGCTGATCGCTATACTCTATTGATGAAGTATCTGTCGTACATCAC
>Ga0302320_10005327_pt1 | contig 28944 bp, 23 predicted proteins | sample Bog_T0_3_FD_202130 | JGI IMG/M metagenome (GOLD analysis project Ga0302320, IMG submission 202130) | Peat permafrost microbial communities from Stordalen Mire near Abisko, Sweden - Bog_T0_3 | ecosystem: Environmental > Terrestrial > Soil > Wetlands > Peat | place: Sweden: Abisko, Stordalen Mire...
GTGATTCACTACGTCGCGAAGAACGCGGCCGGGCAGGTGGTATCGACGGCCAAGGATGTCAAATTCAAGCAAGGCAACCAAGAAATCCTGCCGGCTATCGACGAGGGCATCATCGGCGCGCGAGTCGGAGGCACGAGGAGGTTTCGACTCCCACCTGGCCTGGCCCGCAGCGGAAACGCGACCGGTCAGGGTCTAGACCCCAACACGATCTTCACCTTTGACATTACGGTTGACAAGGTAAGCCCTTGAGAGACCCGCTGAAACACTCCTCTAAGCCCAAGGAGGAGTGTTCCAGCTGAGGTAGAATGGGCCCCTTCTATGGCCGAGCTTTCGGAACTGGATATCTTCTTGGCCTACCACGCTCCTGACGTGCTGGAACTTCAAGGCTCGCGTATGCCTTATAAGGCCGTCCTTGCGACGGCAGCGATCGGCGGCCTCGTCCTCATGATGGTCGTCTATTTCGGATTGTTGGCGGTGGTCACGGTCTTCCACTTCAGCATTCCAACCGCGTACCTGCTGTTCGTTGTGTTTTTCTTCGTGATCATCTTCATGGAGGCGATGAAGCGGCGAGCAACGCCGAAAGCGCTTCAGGGCGATACTCCGGGCGGCAAGTACTTGAAGCAGGTCTACCACACGGTCTACGGGATCTATGGCTGGAACCGGCCCGGTGGCTCGCACCGAGACGAGGCGCCCACCCCCATTCGTAAGTCGGAAGACATGGTCCACCCGGCGGCCTTTCGGTTGGCCAACGCGGCCGCGAAGCAATACAACCGCATCAGCAATGCGCTTCCCGATGCCAAGGTTTCCGGCGCCTTGCGAGACGACATCCTGCGTGAGACGAACGCGGCCATGTTGGCCATTTTCGACAAGGCTTCCAGGCTCAATCCGAACCCCAGCGGCCCCCGAAAGATGTCCATCAGCCACGTGTTCTTCCACCCCACCGAGCTGCTTCGCGGAAAGCGACCCGAAAGCGAGGACGACGGCGATGACGGTCGCGTGCTCGTGCAACAGCTTCAAGAAGTTGGGGATCGCCTGGAGGGGCGGCAGAAGGGCCCCAAGGCGCCAACAGGTCAAACCACCACCGGCCTCGAAACCACCCTCATCTCGCTTCGCGCCGAGCAAGCAGCTCGCGTCGAACTCAACGGTTAAGCAAGCGAACGGCCCTGTCCAGCGGGTATGTTATTGGGCGGTAAATGCCCGACCCCACCGACTTTGCCTCCCGAACCGTGCTCGTTCTCGGTTCCGGTCCCATTCGAATCGGCCAGGGAATTGAGTTCGACTATTCCTGCGTTCACTGCGTTTGGTCGCTTCGAAACCTGGGATACCGGCCGATCATTGTCAACAATAACCCCGAGACGGTCTCAACCGACTTCGATACGGGTGACGGTCTCTATTTCGAGCCGGTAACCCTGGCCGACGTTCTCGCCATCATTGAGCATGAGAAACCGGTAGGGGCGGTGGTTCAGTTCGGTGGACAAACCGCCATCAACCTCGCCGAAGGGCTGAAGGCCGCCGGTGTCTGGGTGCTCGGCACCTCGCCTGAGGCGATTGCCAAGGCGGAAGATCGAGCCCAGTTCGATGCCCTACTTGCCGATCTGGGAATACCGAGACCCCACGGCCGTGCGGTCCGATCTTACGCCGCTGCTCGCGAAACCGCCGCCGAGATTGGCTATCCAGTCCTCATTCGGCCCAGCTTCGTACTGGGTGGCCGGGCAATGGAAATCGTCTACGACGAAGCTCAACTTGAAGCGTTCTACGGTGAGGCAGAAGCCGAGAACCCCGACCAGCCGGTCTTGGTCGATAAGTATCTGCTAGGGGTCGAGGCGGAGGTCGATGTCATCTCGGACGGAACCGACACCCTGGTTCCCGGGATCATGGAGCATATCGAGCGAGCTGGCGTTCACTCGGGCGACTCGATGGCGGTCTATCCGCCGATCAATCTCGGTGTCGACGTCCAATCGCAAATGGTGCTCAGTGCCTGCAAGATCGCACGGGCCCTTGACGTGCGCGGACTCATGAACGTCCAATTCGTTATCCAGGACGGTCAGGCTTATGTCCTGGAAGTGAATCCCCGAGCCAGCCGCACCGTGCCCTACCTGAGCAAGGTCACCGGTATTCCGATGGTTGACCTAGCGACGCGTTGCATGATGGGACAGTCGCTGAAAGAGCTGGGCTACAGCAGCGGACTGTGGGCTCTCAGGCCTGGGCCTTGCCGCAAGACACTCCTTGATGCCAAGCCCTTGGCCTGCGGTGAGATTCTGGCCGAGTCCGCGTTTGCCTCCGGCGAAGTCATCCTGCCACCCCCGGTCCTTTTCGCTGTGAAGGCCCCTGTTTTCAGTTTTCAAAAGCTGGCCCGAGTCGAGCCAAGTCTTGGTCCCGAAATGAAGTCGACCGGCGAAATCATGGGGGTCGACCGCACGTTCGAAGGCGCGCTCTACAAGGCACTTGTGGCGAGCGGTATTCATTTCCGCGGGGACGGTTCCGTTCTTATGACCGTTCGCGATGACGACAAACCGGCGGCCGTCGAAATTGCCCGTGGCTTGGTCCTCGGGGGCCACAAGATTTTCGCCACGCGCGGGACTGCCGCAGCCTTGACCGAGGCGGGCATTCAGGTTGAGACCATCGGCAAAATCAGCTCCGGTACGCCCAATCTCCTTGATCTTGTGCTCGGTGGAGGAGTGAGTCTCATGATCAACACACCAAGCACAGACCGCGTCGCGGAGCTGGAAGCGGGACGCATCCGCAGATCCTGCATCGAAACCGGCGTCCCTTGTGTCACGAGCATCGATACCGCCACCGCGTTGTTGAGGGCCCTTGAAGTGTTCCGCAACCCCCAGCAAGCGCTGTGTCTTCGCTTGGACGAATATTTCTTGGGCGAGCCTGCCCCAGCTGTTTCAATCCAATGATCCTCGTCCCGATCAAGAGAGTCTTCGACCCTTACGCCACGGTTCGTCCCCTAAACGACGGGTCGGCCCTGGATGTGACGGGCCTTCGCTACACGATCAACCCGTTTGACGAGATTGCCCTTGAATCGGCGATCCGCCTCAAAGAGGGCGGCGCCGACCACGAAATCGTTGTGGCCACCATCGGCGGCGCAGAGTGCGAAGAAGTGCTCAGGAAGGCGCTTGCGATGGGGGCAGATCGCGCCTTGCTCATCGAGTCGACCGCTCGGTGGGATTCGGCCTCGGTGGCAGCCGAGCTAGCGGCCTTGAGCGCTGAACTTCGACCCAACCTCATTTTGATGGGCAAGCAGGCCACTGACGACGACTGCGGGCAGGTTGGTCCGATGTTGGCGGGCCTCTTGGATTGGCCACAGGTCACGTTTGCCTCTGGGGTCACGCTTGACGAACACGAGGTAACGGTCGTAAGGGAAACTGACGACGGACAAGAGACGGTATCCGCGCTTATGCCGTGTGTGATCACGGCAGACTTAAGGCTGAACGAACCGCGCTACGTCTCGCTGCCTGGAATTATGAGAGCCCGGTCCAAGCCTTTGGCCAAACGGGATCCCCTTACCCAACCACGACTAAGAACCCGAACCGTGGGCCTGGCAGCCATTCCGCCCCGCCCCCCGGGGCGACGCGTGAGCAGCGCCATGGATTTGATCGGCGCCTGGCGCGACCAAGGCGTGGGGCGATGAAACTTCTCGCCGTCGTCTTCAAACCAGAAGAAGCGGCGGGGCTGGCCGCCTTCGCGAGCGCCATGGCCCTTCCCTTCGACCTCCTTTGCCTTGGAGGCACCCCTGACGACGGATTTGGGGCTGGTGAGGTGCTCGAGGCGACCGGCGATTCCCTACCGCCGGCGGATTCCCTCGGCAAGGACCTCGCTAGGCTTTCGTCCGGATACTCGCACCTGGCCGCGATCTCAAGCATGCGCTCCAAAGATGTTCTGCCCCGAGTCGCCGCCCTGCTCGGCGGCGCGATGGTGACAGATGTGGTGGCGGTCGAATCGCCCTGTAGATTCAGGCGCCTCGTGGCGGCAGGATCCTTGTGCGCCACCATTGAGGCAGACGCTTCGCCCATCGTCATGACGGTACGGCCAGCCGGCTTTCCGCCCGCAGCTAAGAAGGGCTTCGCGGAACCACGCATAGTGACGCTTTTGACTAACAGCCGGACCCGCGTGATTTCCTCGACCGTTGAAAAGGGCACAAGGCCCGACCTTACGCTGGCTGGAGTCGTGGTCACGGGGGGGCGGCCCTTGCAAGATTCGGCCAACTTTGAACGGTTGATCGGAGGTTTGGCGGACGCCCTGGACGGCGCCACCGGGGCAACCAGGGCGGCCGTTGATGCCGGAGTCGCTCCAAATGAGATGCAGATCGGCCAAACCGGTAAAATCGTTGCGCCCGACCTTTACATTGCGGCGGGGGTTTCCGGCTCAACCCAGCACATTGCCGGCATCAAGGATGCAAAGCTTATCGTCGCCATCAATAACGATCCGGCCGCGCCCATCTTTGAGATCGCGGACGTAGGCTGGGTTGCCGACCTGTTTATCGCCATTCCTGAACTGATCGCCGCGCTGGAGCATGAGAAGAGCGCTACGTCGGCGGATGGTGGACGTCCATAAGAAATGAAAGCCCCGACTCCGGGGCCGGAGGAGTATTGAAGAGAATCATTGCCCTAGCGGCGGCCTTCCTGGTCGCACTTTCAAGTTATGCCCAGGTGGATCCCAATCGGGTTGTCTTAACCATCAATGGGGAGGAGATCAAAGGCGCCGAATACTACCATCGCATGGAGTACCTGGGCGGCGTGTTCAAGGTCTTCGGTCGTACACCGTTGAACTACCCGCCGGGATTTTTCACGATTGAGCAGTTGGTCACCGAACATCTGATTCTGCAACTCGCGGCTCACCGAGGGCTTGCGCCCACCGACCAAGAAGTCCAACAGAGGATGCAGGACGAGCTGGACGACGATCCTAACGTGTTGAACGACTGGCTGGCGACCGGACTGACCAAGGATGATTACATTGCCTCAGTCGCGGTGAAGGTCGCCCAGTTCAAACTGGCCACGGAAGGGATCACCGTGACCGACCAGGAAATCGACAATATGTACAAGGATAACCCATCTACATATACGATTCCAAAGCGCTACAAACTTCGAATCATCGTCGTCTCCGACAGCAATGCCCAAACCCTGGTGGACCAGGACCTTGCCACTGGCAAGTCGTTCCAGGACGTTGCCAAAACTCGAAGCCAAGACATCTCGAGCCAGAAGGGCGGCGAGTTTGGGACCTGGGCTGAATCGGTAATTCCCGACGTCACCCTCAAAGCCCTCGCCGGCGTCAAGATCGGGCAGACGACCGATTGGACCACAACCTCTGAGAAGGGAGCGCTCGCCAAGTACCTGGTGGAAGATATCCTGAAGCCCGAGTTGATGCCGCTTGACGCCAAGCTAAGGCGGCACATCCGGACGGAGACGATGCTTCAGCGCGGCGCGGCCCGCAACGACCTCGGCAAGGAGATGCTGGATATGCGTCTCAACGCCAAGATCGACATCAAGCAGAAGGAGTTTGCCGATTCGTACGGCAAGTTCATCGCCGCCTACCTGAAGCAACAGGAAGCGGCCGCCTCACCCATCGCGCCGCCGGCCGGTGCGGCCCCCGCGGCCGGCCAGTAGCAGCCGCGCAGCCTCTCCCAGGTCTGTTTCTGGGAGAGGCCCTCCGGGGCGGGGGAGATTATTCCGGAAGCCCTGGCGAGCGTTCATAATTCGTTTGTCGTAGCCGCCGACAGTTCGCCCATGATTGAAATCGTCCGTCTCGCCGAGAACCCGACCCCGATGGAAATCGATGCGCTGCGGGGCCGCGAGGTTTATCACGGCGACATCTTGCACGGATCCCACGCGGCCTTGAGGCTTGCCGGGCTCACCCCGCATCCCACGGGCACATCGATCCCGGACGGAGCGATACTTGTCCTACCAAGCGATTCGCCTCGGGGAGGGCCCTTTTACGATACCGTGCAGATCATGAATCGACTCCTCGGTCCGGGTGGTTGCCCGTGGGACCAGGCTCAAACTCACGAGACCTTGAAGCGGTGCCTTCTTGAGGAGGCTTACGAGGTCTTGGACGCCATCGACTCAGGCGATGACGAGCAACTGATCGAAGAACTCGGCGATTTGATTCTCCAGCCGATCATGCACGCCCAGATCGCCAACCGTGATGGCCGGTTCGACTCCGACGTGGTCGTCCGGCGGCTGATCGACAAGCTCGTTCGCCGCCACCCCCACGTCTTCGGGGACGAGGTTGCCGAGGATGAGGAGGCGGTCCTCCGGAATTGGGAGCGCATCAAACGCACCGAGAAGGGGGGCGCGCCACGGTCCATTCTCGCAGGGGTGCCGCAAGGCATGGCCTCCCTGCTACGGGCTTACGAAGTAAGCAAGCGAGCAGCGAGAAGCGGCTTTGAGTGGCCTGATTTTGAATCAGTCTGGGCCAAATTGCGCGAAGAAGAAACGGAGCTTCGAGAAGCGCTCGCGGCCCATGACCCTGCTGCGATCGAGTCCGAGGTAGGAGATCTTTTGTTCACCGCCGTCAATATTGCAAGATGGGCCGGAGTTGAGCCGGAGGAGGCTTTACGGAAGATGTTGGGACGGTTCACCACGCGTTTTATGGCGATGGAACGCCAGGCCGACGGTCGCAGCTTGAGCGAGCTGACGCCCTCAGAGTGGGATGAACTCTGGGAGGCTGCCAAGCGTGGTGAAGTGCATCAACCGGCTTTGGAAACCTGAAGCTCACGCTTCATGTGAGCCTCGTGTCGGAGAATGTGGATCGCTGTGCCGACGTTCAGGCCGATGATCGAGGCAAAGAGCGAGGCATGAAGATCGGGCGGGATCACGTTGCCAGGGATTACGAGAAAGCCGAGAGGCGTCGCGAGCACCAGAGCGATCCTGGCGACCAGAGTGGACGCCTTGTTATCGCGACTGAGGATGCGACCGTCCGTCCCATCCAAAAACTTGTGAACGCAGAGCAGCGCGATCAAGGGAACGCTGGTTGCCTCGCGCACCACGTGCCCGTCCAGAAGGCAATGAATGGTCACCAGGGCCAGACCTACCACCTGATAGAACCCGACGCGGGGCGAGGGAATGCAGCACGGATAGGACCATCCAAACGCGAGGCCGATGGCAAGAGCGAAATAGGCGACCACCGGCGCGCCCGGTCCGAGAGGATGCTCGCCGGTGACCGCAAGCAGGCCGGAGATGCCCAGTAACACGAAGGCACTGAACCAGCCGCCAACGCCTCCCGATTTCCACAGGCTGAAGAGAGTGCCGAGCAACGTCGCACCCACGACCAACCCAAGTTTGATCGCGTCCAAGATCACCACGGGCGCACCTTCCCCTCCGGAAATACAAGGATCAAGAAATCACCTCACCGAATATACCCTACGAGGGTATGGGACCAGGTGAGGCAAAGCCTGCAAACTCGAAAGGCTATAGCCTTCGGAAACAGTTGAAAAATGGCGCGCTCGAGAGGACTCGAACCTCCGACCCTCAGCTCCGCAAGCTGATGCTCTATCCACTGAGCTACGAGCGCACGAGAACGGGCAGTATACCGAAGCGGGGCGATTGCTGACGCGGAGGCAAATATGGCCAGCTCCCACCCAGGAGCGCCGGAAGCCTCTCCGCCAGAACGAGGGAGGGAAAACGTGCGCCTCCGCCTCCGCAGAGCGGGTGGGGGAGACCTAGTGTAAAATCAGACGTGCCAACCCAATCCCCTTTGAAGATCCGACTCGGCCATAGCCCTGACAGCGACGATGCGTTTATGTTCTGGGGGCTTGCCAGTGGGCAGGTTCAATCCCGCTACGAGTTCGAGCATATCTTGCGGGATATCCAGACGCTCAACGAGTGGGCCATGGAGGGGCGACTGGAATCGACAGCGATTTCTGTCCATGCGTTTGCTTACGTGGCTGATCGTTATGCCCTGCTTCGACATGGAGGCTCGTTCGGCGAAAAATACGGCCCCATGATCGTTGCTCCCCGGCAGATTCCGGCCCATGAACTTAAAGAAACCGTGATTGCGATTCCGGGGAAACTCACCTCGGCCTTCCTTCAGCTTAACCTGTGGTTCGCAGATCAATTTGGAACGGGAGTGAAGCCGCATTGCGAAGTGGTGCCCTTCGATGAGATCATTCCCGCCGTTCAAGCGGGGCGGTATGAGGCGGGGCTGATCATTCACGAAGGCCAGCTCACTTACGAGCGCGACGGGCTTCAACTCCTGGCCGATATGGGGGTTTGGTGGAATGCCAAGACCGGACTGCCACTACCCCTCGGCGTCAACGTTGTGCGCAAGGATCTAGGACCAGACGTCGTCGCCGACGTCTCCCGTTGCATGCGCGAGTCCATCACGGCCGGGCTTTCCGAGCGGGGAAAGGCGCTAGATTACGCCCTTCAGTTCGCTCGCGGCATGGACACCACGACGAGCGATGAGTTTGTGGGCATGTACGTGAACCAACGGACATTGGACATGGGAGAGCCCGGAGTTGAGGCCATCCGACTCATGCTGAGCATGGGCGCCGATATCGGCCTTGTGCCGAACGTCGAAGTCGACGCGGTGGACTAGGCTGAAGTAGCCGCGCTCGCGACCAGGGCAGCCTCGGCGATGCCCGCGACGGCGGCATCTGGAAAGCCAGGCTGCCAGTCCTTGAAAGAGCGCTCTAGGAATCCGGTGTCAAATTCGCCGGCCTGAAACTTTGGATGGGCAAGAATTTCCAAGAGGTAGGCGATATTTGTGCGCACGCCCAGCACGTGGAAATCGAGGAGACCCTCGCGAAGGCGCCCGATCGCTTCCAGGCGCGTCGCACCCGAGGCGATCACCTTTGCGAGCAGGGAATCGTAAATCTGGGGCACCTCGCGGCCGGGACCGTAGCCGGTGTCGACTCGTATGCCAGGCAGCTTGGGTTCGGCCCAGGCGAGAATCTCGCCTGACGACGGCAGAAAGCCGCGGCCCGGATCTTCGGCGACAATGCGCGCTTCGATCGAGTGGCCACGAATGAGGGATCGGTCCCCATCCATCAGGCCCTGATCCAATTCCAGGACGTCTCCCTGCGCGATCCGAATCTGCCACTTGACGAGGTCAAGGCCGGTGATCGCCTCAGTAACCGGATGTTCCACCTGGAGGCGAGCGTTGACCTCCATAAAGTAGAAGTTCTCGCCCGCAACATCCACAATGAACTCGACCGTGCCCGCGCCAACGTATTCGGCCGCCCGCGCCAAGCTGGCGGCGGCGGTTCGCATGCGCTCCCATAGCGAGGGGCTCATGCATGGCGCCGGCGCTTCCTCGATCAGCTTTTGGTGGCGTCGCTGGATGGAGCACTCACGTTCGAACAGGGTGGCCACGTTCCCATGGTGATCGGCAAGGATTTGCGCTTCGACATGACGCGGGCGCTCGATAAGCTTCTCCACCATCATCTCCCCGTCGCCAAATGCCTTGAGGGCCTCGTCGGACGCGGTGCGGAATTCGGCATCAAAGTGAACGGGATCACGAACTACCCGCATACCGCGTCCCCCGCCGCCGGCCGAGGCTTTCAGCATGATCGGATAGCCAATTTCGAGGGCGGCCGCCCGCAGCCGATCTGCCTTGGCGCCTGGCTCAAAGCAGCCGGGAGTCACAGGCACACCCACTTGCACGGCAAGCTGCTTGGACTCGATCTTGGCGCCCAAGCGTCGCATGGCAACCCCTGACGGGCCCACAAAGATGATCTTGGCGGCCTCGCAGGCCTCCGAAAACTCGGCACGTTCGCTCAAGAATCCGTATCCCGGGTGGATGGCGTCGGCACCGCAGCGGCTAGCTACCGCAAGGATTTCTGCAGGGTCCAGGTAGGTGGCCACCGAGTAGGCTTCATCGGCATAGTCCACGTGAAGGGATCGGGTGTCGGCCTCCGTGAAGATCGCCACCGAACGCACGCCCATTTCACGTGCGGCGCGCATCACACGAATGGCAATCTCGCCGCGGTTGGCGATGAGCAGCTTTCCGATCATATTTGGGCGCCTGGTTTGACCGCGAAGGGCACACTTCGCTTTTCAAGAACAGCCGTTATACCTTCTTTATCGCCTGGCCACGGGCCTCTGATATCGAGCCACCCCAAGGTCAGGTACAACACCGAACCCAGCCGCTTCCGTTTGAAGCATATTAGGGGAAGTATGGCGCAGACAGGCATGGTTCAAGTAAGTCGGCCCTTCATCATGACCCGTTGGGAGGTTGCCCGAACCGCAGCGGGCGAATACGTGCGAAGTCTGTGGTGGCTGCTAGCGGGCATTCCGGTCTCGGGCCTGTTCCTAGTGCTGTTGGGAGGCGCCGGCTTACTCGGCCAAATCGGCTGGGTATGCCTCCTTTGGCCGGTGACGATCCCATTGCGGGCGATGACGGCGAGCGTAAGGGCCGGAGCCCTCTATGGCCGCCCGACCACCGCTTGGATCGACGAGTCCTTTCTCTATCTCCGGTCGGAGCGGGCCGCATTTCGCCTTAACCGCTCTCAGATCCGAGATTGCCGCCTGGGTGGAGGAATATGGCGAATCCGAACCCGACGTCTATCGGTACTTTTTCTTCCTGATGCTGCATTGCTTGGTGAAGATGCTCGTGAGAACCTTCGGCAAATCGCTTCGAATTCATAAAACTCTGGGTGACTTCTCGACGTCAGGGCAGGTGTAGCTGCAAGGGGGGTATTGAGCATTTGAACCTGTCAAAGCAAGATCGCATCGTCCATTTGTTGAATCGATTTGGACTCGGCGCCACCGAAACGGAAGTTGAGCATTTCACAGGAATCGGAGTGGATGGGACCATCCACGACCTGATTGAATACGAGACCATTCCGGACACCTTTTCCGTGAGCCCTGCGCGTTTCTTTTTCCGTCCCAACAATACGGTCGACATGGACACGAGCCGAGTCGCCCTGTGGTGGATCCTGCGGATGGCGACGAGCCCTCGGCCGAGCCAAGAGAAGCTGGCGCTGTTTTGGCATTCCCATTTCGCGGTCAGTGGAAGCAAGGTCGAATTTGGCCCCATGATGCTTCAGTATGTGAACACCCTTCGCGACAATGCCAATGGGGCGTTTGGCGACTTGCTGGTCCGTGTCAGCAAGACCCCGGCCATGCTCCAATGGCTGGATACGGACAAGAGCCTCCCCGGCCATCCAAATGAGAACTTTGCCCGCGAGGTGATGGAACTCTTTACGCTCGGCATCGGCAACTACTCAGAGAACGACATCAAGGAATCTGCCCGCGCTTACACCGGGTGGAGCGTCCGCTATCCCTTTTACGAGCTGCAGGGCATGACAACAGAGGACCGCGCGCGCTACACGTTCGGCGTGGCCGGCCCTGCGGTGGCCTTTCAGGACGCCCCAGACCTCCATGACAATGGGCCGAAGACCTTCTTGGGTGAAACGGCTCCGATGACCGCCGAGGACGTACTTGGCAAGCTCGCCAGCCATGAAAAGACGGCAGAAAACATCTGCCGGAAGATGTGGGAGTTCTACGCGTATCCCAATCCCGACCCCAAGATCGTTACGCGTCTTGCGAAGCGGTTCATCAAGTCCAACGGGGATATCAAACAGGTTCTCTACGCGATTGCCGGCTCGCGGGAATTCTGGAGCGATCAATCGGTCGGCAATATGGTCAAGAGTCCTGTCGACTTCGCGATAGGCGCCCTTCGGCAGGTTGGCGGCAGCGAGCCCCTCGCTGCGCTCGCCGCTCAGCCCGCCACATACGATGATCCGATGGACGGCTACCTTGAGGGTCAACTGTATTTTCTTGCCCGCAACATGGCCAGTCAGGGCCTAAGCGTTCTCTACCCACCGAATGTCTCGGGATGGAAATGGGATACGGCTTGGGCGACTGAAGGCGCGTTCGTGGATCGCTCCCACTTTCAGGACTTTGCGTTCGCCTACGGCCACAATGGCATCTTCCCCGCACGCGACCTCGTTCAGAACATCATGACGGACCACAAGGATGGTACAGAGGCGGCGATCGTGGATCGATTGCTGGGCGCCATGCAGGTGAAGATGAGCCCTGATAAGGTGGCGGTCCTGGTTGATGCGTGCAAGCGAGCCGGCGGAGCAAAATCTCTTACCGATTTGCGGAAGGCGACCGCTATGGCCCACCAGGTGGTCCGGTTCATTTACGCGTCGCCGGAATACCAGCTTTGCTAGGCGACCTGGCCTTGCGAAGACCATTGGTCCGATCTTCAAGCTCGCGAATACGCTCGCTCATTCGTGCGTGAAGTTCTTGCTCGCTATCCATTTCTTCGCGCATTCGCGCGATGACGAGAACAGCTGCACCTCCTACCAACAGACCCAAGAAGAACGCCGAGGCGGTTTTCATCTTGTTCTGTTGTACCCCGACGCACGCCCGTAGGTCGCCCCGGTGCGGTCCCTGGTAGGGACCGCACGCGGTTCAGGCTAGATTGAGGCGGTGATAGTCAATTTGCCAGCCGGACTCGATACCACATTCGTTTCCGTGACGATTGCGCTCAGGGTCCTTGATACCGGCTTGGTGACCACATTGACCGGCGTCGATGTCGTCTGCCCCGCCGGTATGAATACCGATGCGGGAACCAGGGCAATCGACGGATTCGTGTTCGTCAACGGAATCGTCATGCCGCCTGCGGGCGCCGCCGAGCTGATGGTTACCGTCAAGCTAGAGTTTTGCCCGCCGGGAACCGAATTCGGCGTGAACGTGATCTGCGTGAGAACAATCGGGCTGATCGTTAGCTGAGCCGAGCTCGTCACTCCGCTAAGCGTTGCATTCACATTCACCGTCGTCGGTCCGGCTACCGAGTTGGCCGCGGTGATCGTTGTCGTTCCCTGCGTTTTACCTGCAGGAATCGTTACGGTCACAGGGGAGGCCTTTGCAGCGGTCGACGCGTTACCACTAGTGGGATCGGTGATCGTGATCGGAACGTTCACTCCACCCGCCGGGGCCGCGCCCGACAAAGTGACGGTGGCCACCGTACTTTGGGCAGCCGAGATGTTGGTGCTGGCCAGCGAAATGGTAGCGGCAAGACCCTTGACGATCAAGGGATTGGGCGCCGTACTGACCGTGGCCGTGCCACGCGTTGCCGTGAAGTTCACGTTGGTTTGAACGGTAACGACACCCGCCTGAACCGGAACCACGAGAGACGTAGCCCCCTGAGGAATCACGATTGACTCCGTCTGAGCCAACGCTCCGGAGGGCAGAATGAAGGAGGCGGCGGCATTGCTTGAGGCAAGGTTGACCACGGTGCCGCCTGCATCGGCAGGGGCTCCGAGGAAGACGGTCACCGCCGACTGTCCTCCGCTGTTCACTGGGTTGGCGCCGGTGACAGAAATGGAATTGGGCGCCTGAACGAACACGGTCAGGGTGGCATTGGTGGACTGCTTGTTGTCCGACCGAGTTGCCGTGACGGTGATCGTCGTTGTCTTCGTCACGAATGGAGTGGTTAGGTTGAAGGACTCCGTCCCACCGCCGCCGGCGGTGAATGCAAGGACGGCCGGAGTGGCCACAAAGCCGGCCGGCAATCCGCTCAGCGTCACGTTGAAGTTCGATCCCGGCTGCCCGTTGAGGGTCACCGTTCCGGTTGTCGGAGTACCACCGTCAACCGGGTTCGGATTAAACGAGAACGTATTGATCCCGGCTGGCTCAACGAGCAACTGCTGAGTCACGTTATCGCCGCCGTAACTGGCGGTCACGGTTGCAATCACGTTGGCGGAAACGCCGTTGGTCCCAATCGGGAAGTTGGCGCTGACGGCGCCACTCGGCACGAGGACAGTGAGCGGCAGGGTTACGACCGCCGACCTGTCCACATTAAGGCTGACCAAGACGCCGCTGGGCGGCGCTGGCTCTTCTAGGAGAACGGTGCCGGTGACCCCCTGGCCACCAATCACGGTGTTGGGATCGATTTGCAGTGCCGTGAGCCATGGCTCCAAGGTGCACTCCGCCACCGCCACATCACCAAGGTAGTTCGCGGTGAGCGTAAAGCTCGTCTGGGAGGCGACTGGCTGGGTGTAGACGGGGATCGTCGCCGTGGTTTGGCCACTGGGAATGGTGATGATTTCCTGAGTCTCGGTGGCTACATTCGACAGCGACGCTGGAGCGCCATTGGACAGCGAGATCGTAATGCTCGAACCTTGGAGTGGTGCGGGCGCGCTGAGGGTGACGGTCGCGTTCGTGATGTTGCCCGACCCACCTGCAAGGTTCGGGCGGTCAAATGTCAGGCTTTGGATGACCGGTAGCTCGAAACGGTAGCGCACCGCCCAGCCATCTTTGCTCTCGCCGAGGCCGGAGCTTTCACTGTTCAGATAACCTTCCAACGTGCCATTCGGGAAGGAGGCATTGCCGAGCATGATGTGGTAGTAGGTCGCGGGGTAGTCGAGGGGATAATAGTCGAACCAGGGGGCGATCGTCAGCGGCCCTTGAGGGCCATCGTCGAACGGCGGATTATAGTCTTGAACACCATAAGCAACCTGGTTGAGACCCCAATTGTATTCGTCGTCGGTACTCACCTTGAACGCTAAACCTGTTAACTGGCTGATCGCTCCAAAATAGTTGACCCGTTCGGTACCGCCGGGCGAGAGGTTCATCGGATAGCGCCAGTAGGCTTCAAATTCCTGAAGTTCACCGAAGGTCCAGCAATCGCCAACCGTGTCAACGTAAGGCCCGAACACACGGCTGTCCCCGCCCGCGTTGCCAAGCCAACTGCCGAACACATATCCGGTAGCCGTATTGTTGATGGCGATAAAGAATCCTTGTTCATGAGGGTAGTCGGAAGGACCGGAAGCGTTGAACGCTCCTTGAGTCCCTGCCACACTTGGCACATTTGTCGCACCAGACGGGGAGTTCTGATCGGGCGGTGCGGCGGGCAGAACGACGTGCGGAAAAGCTACTCGGTAATGCGCGTTGCCCGAGATATAGGCGGTGCCATCGGGACCCACGGCAATGCCGGCCGTATACACGTCCCCATTCGTATTCAGGTTGGTTGAATATTCAAGGGCAGACAGGTCATTGGATAGCTTCGTTAGCGTGGTTTGGTAGAAAAAGTCCGTAGTGCCCACGAACACGCCGCCAAGCACGTTTCGAGTTCGGGGGAAGTCAAACGAGCTCGTTCGACCGATAATGTAGATGGCCCCCGACGAGTCCACGGCAATACACGATCCTGTCGTGATGTCCGGCATGGCCGGAAGGAAGGTTGGGGTGACGTATCCGCCACCGATTCCAAATCGAGTGATGGAGTAGATGTAGCGCTTTGGATTGGTATCGCCCAACAAATTGGCTACGTCTCCGCCAAGTTCTGGAGAGAGCTGATCAGGCGACGGGGAGGTACCTGGGGAATTGAAGGCCAAGGGGTCTTCGGCCGGAACGGTGTACTTGTCGTAGTCCCAACCCGCCGCTTCGTCACGATCGTTGCCTCCGACCAAACACGAAGCGAGCATCTTATTGGCGGAGTTGTAGACGCGAACGAACATGTCGGCAGCGAACCGAGGACCGTTCGGAGAGGACCGCAAGAGACGGCCATTAAAGCCGCCCGCGTCATAGACGCCAGGGGTTGTGACAAAGGGCGCGCCTGGCTGGCTTGTATCGTAGTTACCAAGGTAGTCAACTGTCCCACCCACCACTAAGTCTCCTTGGGGATCAAACGCAACCCCACGAGTCCTGACGAGAGCGGCCGCCGAATCTCCTTCATAGCCTTCTTGCTGAATGGAGAAGTACTGCCCCACCGGATCGTATTGGAGAATCAGGTGATAGGATAGTTGGTTAAGCGCCGCGTTGAAATGAGCAAGATTCGTGACGGTAGTGCCACCGGGCGAGTGAGCCGCTAAATAGACAGGCTGACCCAGAGGCGTAGTATATGGGTAATTGCCTCCAGTGCGTCCAGGCTCTAACTCTTGAAGCCAAAAGTTCGGTTCACCGATGCCCTGCATACTGGTGCCAGCCAAGCCAAGTGTTACCTTGCTGGTTGCGGTGGTCCCAGAGGGCGCATAGAGGGCAAATCCTGCGGTGGTCACCGGTGCGGTGTTACCGCCGAGCACAGCCAGCGTCTCGTGACCAACTTCGGGATTGAGAATCAAGTTCGGATCGGTTTTCCATTCCATCAGGAATGTGAAGTTGAAGCTTCCAGCCACGTAGGTCGGCCTTGGAAGCAGATTCACGCCGGGAGTCTCTCTCACGGCGCCCAACGTGACGCCGCCAAGCGCAGGGTTGTCAACCGCGAGGAGCGGAGTGTTAGCAGCGAGCGTGTAGTTAAACGGCGTCGGGTTTGCCGTAGCAACCTCCAAATAAACGGTGCCATTAGGCAGATCGCCGCTCCCTGGCTTGTCGATGGCTATCCCATAGTTGATTCCCTGCCCTTGGAAAAGTCCGACCATGGCATTTTCCAACGTGTAGTAAAGATTCGCTGCAGGGACCACTAAAGCTGGGTTCCACGGCAAAGCAGGCGTCGGTGTCGGGGTTGGCACCGACAGAGGGCCGTTGACGTTGCCCATTACGCAGTTGAGGATTGTTGGGACAACAGAGGTCGTCGTTATCTTGTTGAAGTAGTCGTCAAGCAGGAATGAGCCGCCGGTGACAGCAGAACGATTGGGGGAAAAGGAAAGGGACTCGACGACGATCGGAATCGCCTGTTCAGTGCCAAGCACACCCGTTTTGTCCGGGCCGAAGGAGACAAGGCTCACGCCCGAGGGCAATGAAACAATCCAAGGCTGATTGTTAAATGCTGGCGTAGCCGGTACCGTGACGCCAGGCATTAGGCCGCTCTGCAGGCCCCACCCGGCCGGGAGGGTGGCAATCATTTGCGGCCCTGTAGCATTGAAGGCGAACTTAACTTGGGTGCCATCGGAAGCCGTGAGCACAGCGTTACCGGCGCTAGGAAACAGCGGAGAGACAAGGCCAGGCGTCAACAGGAAGGCATTGACGCCTCCATTACTGGGAGCCGATGGCAATAAATTCTGGCCACCAGCCGTAACGATGAGCGGCCACGTCGGCACGGCGTCGGCACTCACCTCAACCTCGTCGGTCGCAGGAAACGTGAACTGGAGTTCGGTGCTGCTGCCAGCCGGACTTCCGTCAAAAGGAGCCTGATTGACGCGCGTGACCGTCAACCCTGGATAGAAGGGCTGAAAGAAACTCTGCACGGTGGCCGCAGACGCGTCGTACGCAAACGACCCGGTATGGGACACCGATCCGCTCGGGTTTGATAGGCGGATCATGAATGTTCCGCCGGTAGCGTTGGCGTCGTAGCGGACATATTGCGTCTTTGTGCCAACGACGTACCCCGGAAAATCGACCGAGTTCGAATCGCCGACCACCCACAGGTTGCCACCGGCGTCGACATTGAGGAACTTGCCTTCGTCGATGCCGCTGCCGCCAAAGACGGCGGCGTAGTCGCGATTATAAACGTCTCCCTGAAGCTTGGCCACGAATGCGTTTTGGAAGCCAATGATCGAGAAGGTGTATGGGAAGAAGTTGGCAGGAAACTCGGGAGTGCGCGTGTACCCGGTCAAATAGACGCCGTTGCTGTTATCAGTTGTGAGCCCTTCCACCGAATCCCAGCCACCGTCACCGCCAAAAAGCGTCCCATAAATGACCGGATCTATGACGAGGGTCTGGCTGCGGTCGTAGTTGCCGACGGCAAAGCCGATCTTCCCGTTGGCCTCAGCCTTGAAGGCGGCGGTCACCGGCTTCCGCTTGCCACCGACCTCCTGGTAGGCAGCAAGGCCGCCAAGGTCCACCGTCGCCACACTGGTCTTGAACACAAGATCACCGGACTTGTCGACGTGGGGATCTTGCGCGCCCTTCAGGGCCAAACCTACGACCGAGGGGTTAGCGTGAGGCTTCACAATCAGGTCGAAGCGGGGCCTGCCCGCTTGCATGTAGTAGCGAACGTCGATCCCGGGATAGACACCGGAGGCAACGACCTGCTTGTACGCGCGCGTTCGGTGGGTGTCCGGGTGGCCGCCGCGCCCGAGGAACTCCCACGTCATACCCGTGTCTTCGCTGGTTTGGAATTGAGGCTTGGCGCCGCCGGCAAACGCAAATTGAATCGCCTGACCCTTGCGCGCCCGACCCTGGGTCTGATAAACGTCGGCGATGAATCCCGCATCAGTCAGCCAAACGCTGAGATCGGGCCCCTGCGCTAGAAAGCGGCCCTTTGCGTTCCACTGACCCCGATTCTGAATAAATGACTCTTTTCGATCATGAAAGAGATTGATGGCCTGATCTTTCTGGTCCCCGCTCACCGTGTGAGCCGCCGCCGCAGGGTTACCCAGCGGTTGTCGGAACTTTGGCACCTCTTGGGCTTGCCCCACCGCCACCAAGGCGGACAACAAACCAAAGCAGGCAATCTTTGAAATCACACTTCTAGCGTCGAACACGATTTCTAATCTCCTCGTAAGCCAGGCACAGCTTCCCGCGCGGGTCGTCCGGACGGCGTCCATTATATACGATCCTCGACCGCATCTTTACCAGCGACAGACCACCCTTAAGATGGACGCGACGCCGTCGCGGAAAGGTCGCCCATTTTTCAAACAACCGGTAAGGGTCCGGGGCTGTTCACATGCGAATAGTCATAGTACGGCACGCCTAGCGCCTGGGCGTAGCGATAACCCCGCTGGGCCATGGCCCCGGCCCCCGCGTTCAGGGGTGTGTTGAGGGGAATCGATCCGCTCACCCGCTCTACGACCAGTAGTGGTTCCTTGGAGCCCTTCCAGTACAAGACCAAACGATAAACTACGGAGCGACCACCACCCAATCCTGGCAGCATGGTGTCTTGGCTCATCAGCACCAGGCCGTAGAGCTCATTGAGGCTGCCCCTGGTGACCCGCTTGGCGATGCCCTGACCCTCGAGCCGGACATACGTGCGCGCCCGAAGGTCGCAGGCCATCCGCTCGTTACTCAAGGCTGCCCAGAGGCCGGCGAGCGTCACGCCGATGGCGAGCACCAACAACGTCGCGCCGAACATCTGAGGATCAAACATTTGAAAACTGACCAATCCGGCGACCCCAAGCCCACTGTAGACACCGAACGCAAGGCAGAGGCCCACCAACACGTCGTACCAGATGGGAGGCGCAAAGGTAAGGCGCTTCATTTCTCCAATGAAGCGGCCCCGAAGGGGCGTCTCCAAGCCCCCCTTTGTCCGCCACCGGACCGGCTGCTGAGGCCCCTCGTAACGGCCCTGCTCTTTCATTGGAGCAAGTAGTCCGCCCAAATCCAGGGCGCTCCCTCATCCTCGTGCTTGCAAAACACGAAGGACGGCTTCTCGAGCCCCTTGAAGTAAGATCGCCACCCATCCAGGGCATCATTATCGTATTCCGAACGACGGAGTCGGGCGTAGGCAAAATCCGCAGTATCCCGCCGCTGGGCAGCCGCATCATCGGTGTCGGCAGACACCCATGCGACTCCGTGCTTGCTCAGGATAGCCTCGACCTCGTCGTCATTCCAAGTTACATTCCTGAATTCGAGGGCCCAGTTCCGATGCCAGAACATAGGATCATCGAGGGCTTCAAGAAATGTGCGCAGACGCTCGTCGTCCCGTTTCAGATTGGGTGGCAACTGAAGAAGCACCGGCCCCAATCGGTCCCGCAGCGGCTCCAGTCGCTTCATCATGAATTGCAGCGGCTCAATCGCCGCCGGTTTCAGCCGGGCGAGATGAGTCACCTGGCGGTGGGCCTTAAAGCAAAATCGAAAGTCGTCTGGAGTTCCCCGCTTCCAGGCCTCGACCTGGTCGGCGCTCGGCATCCGGTACCAGGTTCCGTCCATCTCTACGGTGTCGTATCGGCTTCGGTAGAACTCAAGATATTGAGCCTGCTTGAGTTCAGGAGGATAGAACCTTCCCTCGCCCTGCCAGGGACGGTAGCTGTAGCCCGAAAGCCCGACGCGCATCTGCACAGCCTCATTTTACGCTCACATATGGGCTTGCAATTCGGCTTCTTACGCGCAAGAATAGGCAGGGGGGACACGATGGATCTAAAGGAAGCGCTGCGATACAATTACCTGCTCAACGGGCTTGGCGCCAAGGAGATTGAAAGAGTCGCCGAGCTGGCGACCCTGAAATACTATGATGGAGGAAGTACGCTCGTCCGCCAGTTTGATCGGGCAGGAGATGTGATGGTAGTGCTTGAGGGCAAGGTTCGGGTCAACACCTTCCACGGCGAACAACTGGCCGAAGGTGGCCCCGGTTGGATCATCGGTGAGATGTCCCTCATTGATGACAAGCCTCGTTCCGCGACGGTGGTGAGCATCGGCAAGTGCACGGTGGGTGTTATTCCGGCCGCCAAGCTTTGGGACCTGATGCAAAATGACGCCGATCTCGCCCGCAAGATCCTTTTCAACATTGCCCATATGCTGAGCACGAGGCTCCGCGTAGCAAACGTGCACCTGGACACGCTTCTCGGAAACAAGGTCTGACGCGCTCAGCGAACGTAGTGAATCTTAGGCTCTTCCATCTTATCTAAGAGCATAAGGGCGACCACCGGCAAAGGACGCGACTTCGCGACTTCCCGCGCCTCGTCGAAACTGACTTCCTGGGTCGTCATCCCCGAGAGATCAATGAATTCAGAAAAGCGTAGTGCACCGGTCTGATTGCTAAAACAGGCCAAGCCATGAATACCTTGGAAACAGAAGCATCCATATCTCCCGCTTGCCGGATGGTGTAGCACATACAGCGTTTCTGGGAATGCTTCGTCTAGACCAAGCAGCGTTACTTCAAGCGTCTGGACCATGGCTTTCACTGATTGTTATTGGCAGATTAATGTTCCTCCGCAGGGGTTCGTCATCTGCCCTCATCTAAACTTGACGACTCAATTAAGCCTACGTGATCACTTCCTGGTGGAATCACCGGGAAAATGGGCAATGTTGCCTACCTCAGCGCAACTTAGGTCGAGCGAGAGCCCCATCGGCCGAAGGTAACCTCGTATCCATGAAGAGGCTTGGGTTTCTTTTGCTACTGCCCCTTGTCGCCGTGACCGCCTGGAGTTGGGATGATACTGGACATATGGTGGCCAGTGCGGTCGCCTACGAGAGGCTCACGCCGACGGCAAAGGCGGAGGCGAACCGGCTGTTGGCCATCGGTGGCGATTCAAAGACGCAGGATTTTCTTGGTGCTTCGGCATGGGCGGATGATATCCGTCGCTCCCGGCCAAACACGGGTCCCTGGCATTACATCGACTACCACTTTCGCAGTGATGGCCAACCTACTTCCAATCAGCCTGATTCCCAAAACGTCGAGAATGCGATCAAGGTCTTCACCGGCGTGCTGGCTGACCGCACCCAGCCGGATGCCCAGCGGGCGGACGCGCTGCGGTTTCTCATGCATTTCGTGGAGGACTCCCATCAGCCACTCCACTGCGTCTCCCGCGATTCCGACGAGTACCCTCAGGGCGATCGGGGCGGCAACGAATTTTCCATCGTCGCCCCAGACGGCCTGAGCCCGGTCCCCCACAATCTCCACGCTTTATGGGATGAAGGCGCAGGTCTCTTTCCGCACTATCGACGCCCCCTGAGCGCCGACAGCGAGACCGCCATCTATGCGCTTGCCGACCGGCTCGCCGCCCAATACGGCGCCCATGAGGCAAAGATGGCCGACGACCTCAATGAACACGACTGGACCCAGGAGGGCCTCAAGCTAGCGAAGAACAAAGTGTACGGGCTCACCGAAGGCGCCACCCCCGATCCCTCCTACCTTGCGATGGTCCAGGCCGTCGCCGGCCAGCGGATCGTGCTGGCGGGTATGCGACTCGCCCACCTTCTCAACAAGCTATTGGGGTAGGAGCGGGTACCATTTGAACGTCGGCGGGGCGTAGCGCAGCTTGGTAGCGCGTCTGCTTTGGGAGCAGAAGGCCCCCGGTTCGAATCCGGGCGCCCCGACCATGGCTTCATTCGTACTCCCCCGTAGGTTCAACGCATCTTATTCGTGAATTCCCAGGCTATGAAGCGCTTGGGCAGCAGCCCCTTGAATCCCTGCTTCATCTCCGTGCTTCGCCTGGAGAATCGTGCAGTCTTGGAACAGCGTCGGCACGGCAGTGTCGCGCGCGGCTCGCCGCGCTGGGCCCAGCAGAAACTCACCGGCCTGGGCAATCTGGCCGCCCACAGCGAACACGTCCGGAGCAAATACTGAGATAAGTGAACCGATGCCCGCTCCGAGCGTGGCGCCGATCTCTTCCCAGACCTCAATCGCCAGAACATCGCCCGCTTCAGCCGCTTCCGACAGCATCCGAGGCGTGACTTTGGAGAAGTTCCGACCGCATCGTTCGGTAAGCAAACTCTCGCGACCACGCCTCAGGCGGTGAACGGCACGATTCACAATCGCGTCGCGTCGGCAGTAGCCCTCAAGCCCGCCATAGTTCCCGGCATTGCTGTCAAGTCCATTGATGGACACAATGATATGACCCAACTCGACGCCCCCCTTGTTGCCGCCAAGAAGCATCATGGGCCCGGTCGCCTGTCCCTGCACCGCTTCGGGACGAAGGATGACCCCACCACCCACTCCGGTGCCGAGCGTTAGCAGGACGAGACACTTGGCGCGGTTCTCACCGACCCCAAAGCGATACTCGCCCAGCGCCGCCAGGTTTGCGTCATTTCCCATAAAGAACCGCAATCCGGTGGCCCTCTCCAGCGGATCGCGGACCATCACGTTCTCCCAAATCCGGCGTTCCCCGTCTACGACTTCGGTGAAATTTGGCGCCCAAACAACTCGTCCGCCGGCGTCATCAACGTGACCGGGAATGGCTAGACCCACCGCCAACGGATCTCGCCCGAGGGCATCTCTAACCTCCTTAACGACACGGGTCACCGCACCAAAAGTGCCGACCGGCCCATCTTGGGACTGGGAGGGACGGTGGAACTTTCGGCAAAGCCTCCGACCGGAGGCGCTAAAGCCGGCGGCGCGAACATTTGTGCCGCCGAGATCCACACCAATGACGTAGTCTTGCACTGGCGGCGATTTTATCCGTCATGCCTAACAATTCCACCGCCGGAAGCGTCAAACATCGGAAATAGGGGACCGAAAGGCCTTATTTCCCTTTTTGCTCAGCGTAGTAAGGGCATATTCGATGTGCGACACGCTGGTCGCTTCGTTCAAAATGTGAGGTTGGCGGTTGAGTTTATTGTCAGAAAGCACGATCTTCGTCTCCCAGATTCGCGACCTGAGCCAGGCCATCGTCAATGAAGTCGAACGGGTCATCGTTGGAAAGACCCATACGGTTCGGTTCTCGGTTCTCACCCTTCTTTGCAACGGCCATTTACTGTTGGAGGATATTCCTGGCGTCGGTAAGACGACCCTTGCCAAGTCCTTGGCAAAAAGCGTCGGCGGTGAGTTCCGTCGTATTCAATTCACACCAGATCTCCTGCCTTCAGAGATAACCGGCACGTCGATCTACAACCAAAAGGCCGCCGAATTCGAGTTTCGACCCGGGCCAATCTTCGGAAACGTGGTGCTCGTCGATGAGATCAACCGAGCCACACCGAAGACCCAGTCGGCCTTGCTAGAAGCTATGGATGAGCGCCAGATCACGACCGATGGCGTCTCGCGTGACTTGCCGACTCCCTTCTTTGTGATTGCAACCCAGAACTCGGTGGAAATGACGGGAACGTACCCCCTGCCCGAGGCTCAGCTCGATCGATTCTTTATGCGCCTTGCCCTGGGTTATCCCGAGCGGGCCAGCGAAAAGGAGATTCTCGATCGCCAGCAAACTTCCCATCCCCTCAGCGCGGTCAGGCCAGTGATCGAACTGGACGAACTTGTTGAACTTCAACGCGCGGTCAGCCGCGTGTTCGTGCACGACGAACTTAAGGAGTACATCGTGGCGGTTGTTGGGGCGACGAGAGAAAGCAATGAACTGCTTATGGGAGCATCTCCGCGGGCAACCCTGCAACTCATGCGGGCGGCTCAGGCTCATGCGGCCATGGCCGGCTTGGATTTCGTGCGACCGGACGATGTGAAGGCGGTGGCGGCGCCCCTATTGGCCCACCGAGTGATGGCCCGACCGGGAGCACGCGGCGGCGTCGGCGAGATTATCGATCGGCTTCTCATGACGGTCGTGGCGCCCTCCCCTGCGAAATGAAGGCCCCACTCGACCACGACCTGCGTGCAACCACTAGGGCGGTCGCCGCCCGCCCAGGGGAACGCATGGCGGACCTTAGTGGACGCTGGAGCCGATTGAAGAAATCGGCCCAAGATCCAAGGGCGTTTGCTTGGGTAAGGCGCGCTCGGGTAGATCAGTCGTTCCGCAATGTGGTGGGCGCGACGCTCGTGCTGGCCTCGTTTCTGCTGATGATCCTTGCGATCGCCCTCGATTCCGCTTCCCTCTTCTATATGACCACGGCGCTCATCGCGATGCTTGCGGCGTGCCGCCTGCAGTCATGGCTGGCGGTGCGCGGTCTGCGAATTGAACGGACGACGCCGGAAACCGCGATGGCGGGCGACCTGGTTACCGTACCTATCACGATCTGGAGCGAACACCGGATTCGCAGGCCTCTTATCACGGTCAAAGACGGACTCCCGAAGTCCATGATCGTGGCCGGTGTCACACCGAGCCTGCCAGTGGCGCCTGCCTTCGACGCGCCTATTCAAACCCAATATCAATTTAGGCCTCTTAAGCGGGGCCGCTACACGTGGTCAGGCGTTAAGGTCGCAGGAACTGATGCCCTGGGCCTAACCCTTACCGAACGGAGCTATCCCACCGAGTCCGCCAGCATGACCGTGCTTCCTCGTCCGGTGCCCATTCAACTCGAGATCCCAACCGCGAGAGGCTGGGGGATCAGCGAAGGAACCGACGGCAGTTCTCGAGGCGCTGGGATCGAGCCGCGTGGCGTTCGCGAATACGTGGACGGCGATTCCCTCCGCTACGTCCACTGGGTCTCAAGCGCCCGCGCCGGGCGTCTCATGGTCAAAGAGTTTGAGGCCGGTTCCAGCGAGGCAGCCTTTTTTGTCATTCAGCGCACCAGAGGAACCGATATCGGAAGTCGAGAGAGAACGAGCCTTGAGTCCATGTGTTCCCATACGGCTTATTTGGTTGAGCAATTGCTTCGGCAAGGCGCCTACGTGCAGTTTCCCATCTTGGAGCGGCGCCCCAAAACCGTCAGCGCCCGCGAGCGAATGGCTAACGTACTTGAACTTCTCGCAGGGGTAAGAGCGGACAGCGAAAACTCGATAGGGGAGGATGTGAAATCTGTCCTCAGCATGACGCCCGGGGGAGCGATCATCTTCGCGCTCGCCTCGGTTGCCGATCCCAGTTTGATTGAGGCCGCCTCGGCGTGCCGCGCACGGGGTATTGCCCTGACTCCGATCCTCTACGACTCAGCCTATTTTGCCGGAGCCCATCGCCGCCAAGCAGGCCGCACCTCTGCGACCCAGGCGTCCTTTATTGACGCTCTTCACCAAGCAGGTGCACGAGCACTGATTGTTCCTCGGGAGGCGTACCCATCGTAAGAACGCAACCGGCTCGATTGATTGACCCCCGTCAGACCGGTCTGATCGACTATATCCTGATGGCGGTCTGCTGTGGATTGGCGATTTATTCAACCGCCATCAGCTTGAACCTCGGGCAGATCGGTCTGGTCTATTGCGGGCTCCTGGTGCTGGGAACGGCGGGGGCCTTCGCGATCAGCCGTCTCAAGCCCGGTCACTGGGTGCTCAAGCTTGACTGGCTATTCTATCTAGTCTTCGGATTGGTTGCCGTGTCGTGTACGAGCCAACTCAACTTCTTCCTCGGCGACGACCCATTCCAGGGCACGGTGTACGCGGCGGGGGCAATGATTTGGCTGATGATTCTAGGCAGCTTTGCAACTTGGCGCAACGGCACGCTCCTCTTTCAGACCGTGCCCAGTCTGGCCCTGTTCAGCCTGGTGGGATGCTGGGACCTTTTCGGTGGATCCATCTACCTGTTCTTCATTTATTTGCTTTGTTTTGCCGGGCTCATGGGACGGGTGAACGCTCGGCTGATGGTCGATCTTGCCGGCGCCTCCGGTTATTCCCAGTTCCATCGACTGCGCGAAGGTGTGTGGCGATGGGTGGCAGGTCCGGAGTGGGCCCTCGGATCCGCCGCTATTGTGATCTTGGTCTCCCTTTTGGGAGCTCCCATCGTTCAGCAGATTGCCGAGCCGATCTCTGGCCGTTTTCGGACGAATGCGTTCAAGCCGGTCCCGCACGTCGACTCCCCCCCCGGGGTCTCGGCCACCGAGGGGGACTACAAAGTCGGCAACGGCCCGCTTAGCCTCTCAGACCAAGAGGCATTTGTCTTCTCAGCAAAGAAGCCTGACTATTTGAGGTGTTGCGAATACTTTGAGTTCCGCGATGGGATTTGGAAGGCGCCGATTGTGGCCAACGACGGTGACATTGAGCGGTCTGACAGAGCGGCGCAAGCGCTTGCGGCGCAAACTACCGACACCTATGCCATCTCCTCCGCAACCCCAGACCAGCGCCTTCCTATCGTGGGTGTGCTGAGGAGCTTTTCTCCAGCCTCCGAGGTACTCACCCTTCCTGATAGTGAGCATGTGATGGTGGAGACAACACGCCCGATAGAGGTTTTCTACTCGCCTAATCAAGGCGCCGTCCTACGGGATGCGGGTCCTGCTCCCTACCAGTCCACGGGTAACTGGATGCCCTCGCCGCGACTGATCGACTTCATCGGCCGTTCCACTGCCAAGGCCACCAGCGACTATGAGCGCGCCATCATGTTGCGCGATGCGATCGCCAAGCAAGCAAAATACAACCTGAAAGCGCCTGCGATTCCGTCCGGGAAGGACCCCGTCGACTACTTCCTTTTTGAATCACGCCAGGGCTATTGTGACCTCTTCGCGACCTCCATGGTGCTCTGTGCCCGCGAGGTCGGCATACCCGCGAGGTACGCGGTCGGGTATTTGCCAGACACCGACGCTGGTCCCTCTTCCCTCTTTCCAGGCCTGGAGAATTTCACCGTTCGCCAGAGGGACGCTCATGCGTGGGCCGAACTGTTTTTTAAGGGAGCGGGTTGGGTGGTCTTTGACGCTACCCAAGACGCCACTGAAGTGACGGGCGGTGAGAGGGGCTCAGCCAACGCCCGGACATTGGACGTAGGATTGCTGTTCCGTGGGTTGGGTGTGCTTCTGGTTCTTGGCCTTGCCGCCTTAGCTCAGGTCACGCTGAGTCGATTCAGGAAGAAGACGCCCTCGAGCAGCCGGTCCATCGCTGGACGTGCCGGCCTAGGGTTTGAGGCAATTTTGCTAAGGGCCGTTGGTCGCCCCAGGAGACTCAGCGAAACGTTCTCGGAATACCTAGAGCAGGGACGGCTCGGACTGGGTCGCTTATATCCCGACGCGCTGGACCTGAATCAACGATTTGAACGGGCTCTATTTGGGGAAGCCGAACCTTCCGCCGAGGAAGTTGACGCCTTGAAGCGAGAGGTCGCCCGGTTGAAGGCCGCCACGAAAAAGAAGCAAGATCACAGATCCGGTGCCTATCTCAAATGAGCAGCACGGTTGCAGCTTGGGCCCGGTCCGCTGACTTCGCTTCAGGTCAGCTGCCAGGTCGGCACCGGGGGACGTCCCTTTGAACCTGGGACGGAATATCCGAGCCGCCTTTTCCAGCGTTGTCGATCAGGGACGGAGGGCCATTCTAAGCGCCCTTGGGGTGGTTGTCGGCACAGTGGCGATCGTGCTGCTTGTGAGCATCGCGATCGGCGTGCAAGACGATATAAGGCATGAAGTCGACAAACTCGGTGTCAACGTTCTTGTCATCCTTCCAGGCAGGGTGGACACCCAAGACGTGTTCAGTCCGAATCTTATGGGCATCAGTTACCTATCGGACGCCGATGTTGAACGCGTGCGCAAGGTGCCGGGAGTATTGCGGGCAGCGCCGCTCATGTTCGTCGGCGGGGGTATTCGGCGGGGCGAACGGCTAAGTCCGACCACCTTCGTCGTCGGCGCCGGCCCCGATTGGTTCAAAATACATCCTGAACCATTGGAGGCTGGACGCTATTACGGCCCTGAGGATGCAGGTCGCGCCGTCGTCGTCATTGGCTCGGTGGCCAAACAAAGCCTCTTCGGTAACTCGCAAGCTATTGGTCAGACCGTCACAATCAACGGCCACACCTTCACCGTCGTCGGCGTGACCCACGACAAACAAAGCGAGCAGAGCCTCTTCTCGATGGGGGGCTTCGAAAACATGGCCTACTACCCATACACGCTTGCCCAGCGACTCTCGCCGACTCCCATGCTGCACCGCATCATGGTTCAAACGCGGCCGGATGTCGAGCCGCAGTCTCTGGTGAAATCGGTCGAGGCCACGATGGCCCAGCGCCTGGATTCTCAGCTTTTCTCGGTCGTCACCCAAGAAGATCTCCTCCGGCTGGTGTTCAAGATCATGGGGATCCTCACCTGGCTGCTGACCGGTTTGACATCGATTGCGCTCTTCGTGGCTGGGGTGGGCATCATGACGGTCATGCTGATGTCGGTGGGTGAACGGGCTAAAGAGATCGGAATCCGCAAGACAGCGGGCGCTACCCGAGCTGATATTTTTGTGCAATTCCTCACCGAGGCTGTGGTGATCACGTTGCTCGGCGGCGCAGTGGGATTTGTCTTGAGCTGGCTGGTCTGCGATTGGCTCGCCGCCAACACCCCAATCAAGCCAGAGATCACTTGGGGTGTCGCTGGGCTCAGCTTTGGCACGAGCGTCCTCGTGGGGGCGGTCTTTGGGATTCTCCCTGCGCTCCGAGCGGCATCGCAGGACCCGATTGTGGCGCTGAGGACCGAATAGGCGGCTCTCAATAGCCGGTCAAGATGTGCGGGTACGTGCCGCCAATGGTGCAAGTGGTGGCGGTGCCGATCGTATTGAGATTGTAGGTGCCGCCCGATGGGCACACAGGCGGCGTTGCCCCCTGAATGTAGGTGGGGACGAGATTCGCCATCGCCACGGGGCCGCCCGTTGGAATGTTGTTGGCCATCGCGTACTGCTCTTTAGCCCACTCCAACTTGGTCATGTTGGCGATGCAAGATTTCTGACGGCCCTGCTCGGCCGCAGCAA
>Ga0302320_10005328_pt1 | contig 28941 bp, 24 predicted proteins | sample Bog_T0_3_FD_202130 | JGI IMG/M metagenome (GOLD analysis project Ga0302320, IMG submission 202130) | Peat permafrost microbial communities from Stordalen Mire near Abisko, Sweden - Bog_T0_3 | ecosystem: Environmental > Terrestrial > Soil > Wetlands > Peat | place: Sweden: Abisko, Stordalen Mire...
AATTGCAAAAATTAAAGCTGACGGCACTGTTTGCCGCCCCGCCCAAAACTTAGGCGCGTAGCCCGACAAAATCGAGAATACCTCGGTTTTATTGGGCTATTCGTTTCGGCTTCAGGAAGTTAGGCTAGCACCGGCGTCAGACTGCGATTTTGCCGCTACGGTTACGCACGCAAGCGGGCTGTGCCTTCGCCTCAAAACCGCAGACTGCCGCCGGGGAGGTTGCCTGACTCCGCCAATTCCTGCCGTTTCCATTCCGCTCCATTGCAGAGCCGCCAGCGAACCGCTCCGCTGGCTCGCGCTTTCATTACGCTGCATTCCACTCTGGAATCATCGGAGACAGGCCGGGTGAATCGCCTCTGTCATGCTTCATGCAGGAGCCATGAAGCCCGCCAGTTGCGCCCGCTGCGCGGCAATGGTTTTGATGAGTGGCAGGGCAAAACTACTGTCAGTGATTTTGTCAGTGAACGCAGAGGAAATTTATGAAAAATAGTGGCAAGCAATGACGAATTTACATTGGATTTACAATGGGGTTTGCTATTTTATGGGTGTTCTGAATCGGGTTTACAGACCGTGGCCATCTGTGGTTAAAATACTTCTTTCCGAATCACTGGCGATGAACATGAGAAAAATTTGTCTGGGTTTTCTGGCCCTGGCCTGCCTGCTGCTGGCTTCCTGCCACGGTCCGCAATCAGGCTCTGAATCCTGCGACCAGTGTACTGGCAATCCCACCGCCGCCGGGGCCGCGCCGGCCCTGCCAGACAACCGGAGCGCCGGTCTCCGACCCGGCTCGTTTCAATTGAACCCCAAAGCATCCGCGCAAACGCTGCCAGACCTGCTTCAGTATGCCAGCCCTTTTTGCGGCACCACTCATGACGGCGGATTGTATCCGGGCGCGACCGCCCCCTTTGGCCTGATCCAATGGAGCCCCGACAGCGGAAAAAGACAGAACTTGGGCGGATACAATTACCAGGATTCAACCATTTTCGGCTTCAGCTTGGATCACTTGAGCGGTGGCGGCGCCTGGTATGCCGGGAATTTTGCTTTCATGCCCGTTGCTTCAGGAGCTGGTTTGACGGCTGCGCCAACCAATCGCTATGCCCTGAACACCCCTTTCGCTCATGAGCATGAGTCCGCCCGGCCTGGCTATTACGCCGTGACGCTGGACAATGGCATCAAAGTGGAATTGACGGCGAAGACCCGAAGCGGTTTTGGCCGCTTTAGCTTTCCCGCTGGAACCAACGCCACCTTGGTAATCAACGCCGGGAGCAATGTCACCGGCACCAGCAACGCGGCCGTGCACATTGACCCGTCCGGCCGCTCCATCAGCGGCTCGGCAACCGGCGGACGTTTTTTGGGCCATCCCAATTCCTGCACCGTCTATTTCTACGCGGTGTTCAACCGCCCCTTCGCGAGCCACGGTGTCTGGAGCGACAACCACTTGCTCAAAGGCCAAACCTGCGGGGCTGGAAAAACGTCGGGCGCTTATGTGGTCTTTGACATGTCCACGAGCGGAACCATTCTGGCCAAGGCGGCCATTTCCTACGTCAGCATCCAAAACGCAAAAGCGAATATTGAGGCGGAAAGTCCCATCGCAAAATCATCGCCCGCCGATTTTGACCAAGCCGTTCAGGCGTCCGACCGGGTTTGGAATGCCTGGTTGAACCGCATCCAAGTCAGTGGGGGCGCCACGGCGGATCGCAAGACTTTCTATTCCATGTTCTACCATACGCTGCTGGGGCCGACGGTTTGCTCGGACGCGAATGGCGAATACCTGGGATACGATGGCAAAGTTCACACGACTCGTCACGGGCACGCCCAGTATGGCTTCTTTTCAGGATGGGACATTTATCGGAGCGAGTGCCAACTCTTGGCGATGATTGCTCCCCAAGAGGCGAGCGACATGGCCGAATCGCTGCTGGAGGACTACCGGCAGGGCGGCGCTTTTCCGCGCTGGGCGCTGGCCACGGAAGACAGCGGGGGAATGAACGGCGACCCGGCGGCGCCGATCATCGCCGGGTTCCATGCGTTTGGCGCCACCAACTTCGAGGTCAAAGCCGCGCTGGCCGGCTTGGTCCGCGCAGCCACGAACCCAGCCGTGCAGGCGCCCCGGACCAAATTTTTTGAGCGGGACGCACTCGCGGATTACTTGAGACTGGGTTATGTGCCCGAGGATCAACACGGCATTTGGGGCGGCCACGGCAATGTGTCCACGACGCTCGAATATGCCTCCGCCGACTTTGCCGTATCGCAATTGGCGCAATCCCTCGGCGACGAAACCGACTGCGCCAAGCTGCTCAAGCAGGCCCAAAATTGGCGGAATTTATTCAATCCGGAAACCGGCTATCTCCAAATGCGCCGGCGCGACGGAACGTGGGCTCCCGGATTCACCAACAGCGTCCTCAACTATGATCATAACCAGGCCTATCAGGAAGGGACTGCGGCGCAATACGTCTGGATGGTTCCCTTCAATCTGAAAGGCCTCGCGGATGCCCTGGGAGGTCCGGAAGCAGCAGCCGCGCGGCTCGACACCTTCTTCACCCAATTGAACGCCGGGATGAGGTCTCCCTATGCTTACATGGGGAATGAACCCTGCGTGGAAACTCCATGGATTTATTGTTTCCTTGGCCAACCCTACAAGACCCAGCAAGTGGTCCATCGCATCCTGCGGGAACTCTACTCGTCCGACCCGGGCGGATACCCTGGCAACGACGACCTCGGGGAAATGTCGTCCTGGTATGTTTTCAGCGCGCTGGGAATTTATCCTGAACTGCCCGGCGCCGATGTGGTGGTTCTCGGCAGCCCATGGTTCCCGAAAGTCGTACTGCACCTACAGCACGGCGATGTCGCCATCGAGGCCAGCGGCACGGACGCCGGCCCCTATGTGCAAAACCTGATGGTCAACGCCAAAGCGTGGAGCCAGCCGTGGCTTCGATTTTCAGATATTGCTCATGGCGGCACGCTGGCGTACCGACTGGGCGCCACCCCCAACCCCAACTGGGGAAGTGATCCCGCCCAAGCCCCGCCATCTTATCCATGAAACAAACAATCGGCGCGCCGCGTTTAAAGCCGGTGTGAAAAGCACCATGAACCAGAACGCATGGCCATCCGAAAGCGCTGCGAGCGGTTCGTGGGGAGCCTCCATGACCTGTTGCCGCGCATTGGGACCGGGAGCCGAAGCGCGGGCGAACCGCCCGCGCTCCTGCGCTCCGGTCATGGGCGAGAGCAAAGAGATTTTGACACCCAGCGGCAATGCCAGGTAAAATCGCGTTCGCAGGAGCATGATGAATCTCGCTTATCTCTGGGTTGCACTCGGCGGCGCGCTTGGTAGCGTCGGCCGTTTCTGGATCAATGGCGTCGTCTCGGAAAAAATCGGCGCCTCCTTCCCGTGGGGTACGCTCGTCATCAACATCGGCGGTTCCTTCATCATCGGCGTCATCGGCGCCGTGGCCAGCCCGGAAGGCCGCCTGGACTCCCCAACCCGCCAGTTCGCCACGCAATTCCTGATGATCGGCGTCTGCGGCGGCTACACCACCTTTTCCTCATTCAGCCTGCAAACCCTCAACCTTGTGCGCGACCGCGAATGGCTTTACGCGGGCGGCAACGTCCTCCTGTCCGTCGTCCTCTGCCTGCTCGCCGTCTGGCTCGGCTGGCTCCTCGGCGACACCCTCAGTTCCATGAAACATTAACCGCCAAACCATGAACAAAAAGTGTTGAAGCGCTAAAGGGTGAAGTGTGGATGCGGAACGCCGCCTGCCGCTTTCACGCATCACGCATCACGCATCACGCATCAATAGGAATCCTATGCAACTCCCCCACGAAGCCGTCCTGCTCCGCATTTTCATCGGTGAGAGCGACCGCTGGGACCACAAGCCGCTTTACGAGGCCATCGTCCTTGCCGCGCGCACCGCGCACCTCGCCGGGGCCACCGTGTTGCGCGGTCCAATGGGCTTCGGCAAATCCAGCCGCCTGCACACGGCCAAGATCCTCCGCCTCTCCATGGATTTGCCCCTGGTCATCGAAATCGTGGACAGCGAGGAAAATATCAATGCCTTCCTGCCGGTGCTGGACAAAATGATCGGCGGCGGCCTCGTGACCCTGGAGAAAGTGCGCGTCCTGCACTACCGTTCCGGCGACGCCGAAAAATAACCTGCCATTGGTCTGATCAATCCCATTCGTCGTATTTTTCCCATCATTCCTATTCGCCCAAAAACCAATAATTGCTCATGCCCAATCACCTCGAAACAACCCTCCGCGACACCCTCGCGCAATTCCACTCCGAAACTGGCACCATTCATCGCCTCGATGAGCCGGCGCAATTGCTGCATCTCGTCGCGCATATCGGTTTGCCGCCGCAACTAATTGACCTTGTCAAAACCATTCCGGTCGGCAAAGGCATCGCCGGCGAAACCGTCGCCAAGAACCGGCCGGTGAGCATTTGCAATCTCCAGACCGACACCAGCGGCGTGGCCCGGCCCGGAGCGAAACAAACCGGCGTTGGCGGGGCGATTTGTGTGCCGGTTCGACTTGGTGGCGTTAGTGGGAAAATTGTCGGCACCTTCGGCATCGGCACCGTGCGCGAATATGAATACTCCGCCGCGGAAATCAATGCCCTCCAGGACCTTGCCAACTCGCTCGCCGCACAGCTTTCCTGAAAATCCGGGAGCGCGCCCGTCCGCGGACGCAGACGCCACGTTAATCCCAACATTCATGCGACTGCTCTGTCCGTCCAGATTCGCGAAGCGTCTTGGACTGCGTGCGGCCCTCCGCCGCTTTCCCATTTGCAGCGCACCCACGACTCAACGAAAACCAACGCATGCTTATGAACCGCGAGTTGGCCAAATGCCAGGCCGAGGTTCGGTTCGCAGCGCTCCGCCAGACCGAACATTGCGACAAACCTCAAGCCTCCTCAATCTGATGTTAGTAAATCGTCCTCACGTCATTGGCCTCGTTCCCTTGGTGCCAATCCATTGAATTCGTGTCACCATATACCGTCGTGCTCGCGAATTCTTTAAGACTTGGTTTCACATGACAACTTCCGATCAACCCGATGCGCACGGGAAAAAATTCCGCTGGCTCAACGGCACCGTGGTCGGCATCGGACTGGCCTCGCTTTTCAGCGATTGGGCGCACGAAGCCGCCACCACCATTCTGCCGGCGTTCCTCGCCAGCCTCGGCGCGGCGGCCGCGTGGCTCGGTTTGATCGAAGGCGTGGCGGACGGTCTTTCCAGCTTCGCCAAGCTGGCGTCCGGCTATTACACGGACAAATTGGCTCGGCGCAAACCGGTCGCCATCGCAGGCTATCTAGTCACCGCCCTGGGCACTGCGTCGTTCGCGCTGGCCGCGACCGCGTGGCAGATTTTGCTGTCGCGCTCACTCGCGTGGCTTGGTCGCGGCGTGCGAACGCCGGTGCGCAAGGCGCTGCTCGCCGCCGCAGTGACCCGGGAAACTTACGGACGCGCCTTCGGTTTCGAGCGGATGATGGACACCGTTGGCGCCATCGCCGGTCCCGCCACGGCGCTGCTGTTGCTCCAGATTTTCGCCCACGATTACCGCCGCGTTTTCTTGGCCACGTTGATTCCCGGCCTGCTTGCCGCCGCGGCCATCGCCTTCCTGGTCAAGGAACAGGAACGCAAGCGCGTGGCCCACGCTTCTTTCACGGAGCGGCTCCGCTCCCTGCCGCCACCGTTTCGGAAATTGCTTGTGGCTGTCGGCTTGTTCGGCGCAGGCGATTTTGCGCCCACGCTTTTGATCCTGCTGGCCGCTCAGAAATTAACGCCGGAATTCGGCGCGGCCAAGGCAGCCAGTTTCGCGGTGGGCCTGTATCTCCTGCGAAATACTTTTAATGCCGCCTGCGCGCCGCTCGCCGGCTGGTTGGCCGATCATTTCCAGAAGAGATTTGTCCTTGCGTGTGGCTATGCCTTGGCGGCGGCGATGGCTTTGCTGATCATCTTTGCGCCAATGAATGTTGGGGCGCTGGTCCTAGTATTTATGCTCGCTGGCATCTTTGTGGCCGTTACCGACACGCTGGAAGATTCCTTTTGCGCGGAACTGGCTGGCGAGGAACACCACGGCACCGCCTTCGGAGTGCTGGCCACAGTGAACGGCTTGGGCGATTTCCTCTCGAGCACAGTCGTGGGGGTGCTGTGGTCGGCTTTTGGCACCACGACCGCCTTCAGTTACAGCGCCATTTTGTTTTGCTTCGGCGCCGCGCTCGTCTTGCGGACGAATAAAACTGCGTAGCGCAGGCTTCCAAGCAGCTTGTCGGGCATCTTGTCGGGCTCGACAAACTGGCTGGCTGATGAGATTCTCCCGACGCCAAAATTATTTACCGGTGCATATGCAAGAGGAACTCGATTTCGGCAATGGAAACGCGGGTGAAGGCTACTCACGCTGGCTGGCTCAGCGAAAACTGGCCGTCAGCGAACTGGCCCGCCAGATCAATTTGCCGCTGGAACATCAGGTCGAAGTCTGGCTGGTCGGAGGAGTCCGCTTGCGCGGCAAACTTCAATTGCAGGAGGAAAGGCTTTTCTGGGGGAACGACGACGCGCAACATCTCGGACTGGTGGTTGATCACGTGCCGTTTACGATTCGTGAAATGGAATCCTGTGTCCGATTGGACTGAACCTCTCGGGGCTGCAGAAACCCTTGAACCGGAGGAAACACTCAGCATTCAACATTCAATTCAATGCCCTACCCAAAGTGTTCGGAGCGCCAGTCGCCGACCCGGCTCGTTGAACGTTGGGCGTTGAATGTTGAATGTTTTTCGGGATTCATGGGGAGGATCGTGGTGAGGTGCATTGCCATTTTCCAACCATCTTCCATCTGCCATTCATATCGTCTCACGAATTGCTTGCGCGATTAATAAGCTATCATCCAAGCTCAGGCATCATTTACCGGGAATTCCTCGCCCTCTTCACTCATGGCAGGCTCATCGAAACTGGTGGTGGTGCCTCGGCCATTGAGTTGAGCGTCGCACCCAAGGCATCAGCCATCGAACTGCCTTGAGACCGCCGACCGGATTTCATGTGGAGGATGGTGAAAAAGGTGATGTTTCCTGGCGTCACTTTGCTGTTAAATCAAGGCACGGCGCATCTCGACTCCGTGTTTGACTCTGTCGTCTTGTTCAAGCAGGGAAAGGGTTATGGAGAGGGTTTTGAACGGTTGATTTGCGCTTTACAGCGGAAGGCAAAAGTAGGAGAAATATGGCATGAACAGGAAGCTAATCCTCATCATCGCGATTGCAGTTCTGGCAGCCGTCGCCGGCATCATTTGCCTGACCGCCAAAGCCGCGCCAACGGCCCCGGCACCCCAGGCGGAAACCAAGTACCCGCCGCCGCCCGGCGTGGGCATCGCGCAAACGCTTTCCACCATCACCGGGGTCGCCATCTCGCCGCTGTTGGGCGTCAGCGCGGTCGGCTGCTACCAGTATTGCAAGGCGGAAACTGATGAACAAAGGGCCAAGCTGCCGTGGTTTGCCAGCCCGGTGTTTTGGGTGCCCGCGTTTTTGCTGCTGGTGGCCTGCTTCCTCAAGGACACCGCCGGCACGGCGCTGCCGACCGCGGCCAAAAAGCCATTGGACGCCATCGAAGCGATCGAGCACAAAATCTCGGGCCTGGTCGCCACCGGCGCGTTTGTGCCAATCATGGTCGGCATCATTCACGAGGCCAATTCCACCGGCGGCCAGCCAACGCTGTCTTTGAGTTCGCTCGGCTTGGCCGCGGTGAGCATGCCCAACTGGCTCTATGACGTACTGGTGACCCCCGTGGCGATGTTTTTATTCTTTATCGTCTTCCTGGCGTCCAACTCGATCAACATCCTCATTTTACTGAGTCCGTTTACGACCGTGGACCTGGCCCTCAAATCCTTCCGCGCGACAGTCTTGGCCAGCGTTGCCGGCTCCGCCGCCATCGGTTCATGGGCCGGACATCCGTGGATCGGCGCGGCATGGGCGCTGGTCATCATCTTGTTTTCCTATCTCATCGCGGGCTGGTCGTTCCGATTGTCACACTTTGGCTTGGTGTTCATCTGGCAATTTTTCACCGGCGGCAGATACCGCTTCAAGCCGGACCCCAAGGAAAACCGGATGTTCCTTGGCCGCAAAAACCAACGCGTGCCCACGCGAACGTTCGGGAATCTCTCGCGCAATGAGCAGGGTGATCTCGTCTTCAATTATCGTCCGTGGCTGGTGTTGCCGCAGCGCACGCTCGTGCTGCCAGCCGGAATTTATGAAGCTGGGCGCGGACTCTTTTACTCGGAAATCATGCGCGTGGATGGCGATTCCACCCGGACCGTTTTCCTCCTGCCGCCGCATTATCGCGGGCACGAGGAGGAAATTGCCCGGATTTATAAACTGGCGGGCACGCGCGAAGTCGGCCTGCTTGCCGCGTGGGCGTGGTTCAAGGGACTGTTCACCGGCCAGCCGGTGGCGGCCGGCGAGAGTTGAAGGGATCGGAAGGAACATTCAACCTTCAAGGCATTGATGGAAACGATTTGCCCGCAGTTTTTTTCAATTAACGCCCGAGTGCGCTTGGGTTTAGCATGGGGGCGTGAAGCTTGAACAGGCAGTCCGCCCAATTATCGGAGCCCAGCCCCGGAAGCCCTGGCCGCATCCGATTTTGATGCGGCCTCCCCTTGGTTTCAAACGGGTTCTGCTGGGCCAAGAGGCCGCGGGTCGCAGCCCAGCGCTCCGAAGCGAACCTGAAGGAATTTGATTATGGATCAGATCATTCTGCTCATTCTGCTCATCTTGGGCGTGCCGCTGGCGGCAGGCATCTGGTTGATCGCGCGGGCGATCAGCGCCCGCAACCAAATCGAGGAGCTGGCCCGGAGCGTGGATGAACTCCAGGTTGAGCTGGCCAAGCTTAAGCGTTCAGCGGCAGCCACGCCCCAGACCGCCGCGGAAAAAATTGCGAATTTCGTGGCCGCCACCCTGCCGGCACGAAAAGGCGAAGAAGTCTCCGCGCCTCCGTCGGTGATGTCCGCAGAAGTACCCCCTGCGGTTTCGGTTTTCCAATCAGACATTTCATCCGTGGCGCAGCCCCAGCCAGCGACGCCACCGACGATCCAACGAGCCGGGTCGGAGACCGGCGCTCCGGTATCGCAGGCGCTGTCGGCTACGCCGCCGCCGATCCACAAGTCGCAGTCGGTTGCGCCCGCCAGGGTGCCTCCGCTGGCGGCGGCGAAGCCTGCCCTGCCGAAAATCAACTGGGAACAGTTCATGGGGGTCAAGGGTTTTGCCTGGCTGGGCGGCGTGGCGCTGTTCCTCGGCATCGCGTTCTTCATAAAATACTCCTTTGACAATAACCTGGTACCACCGCAACTCCGCGTAGCCATCGGCTTCCTCGCCGGCCTTGGCTTGCTGGCGGGGGGAATGGTCTTGTCGCGCAAAAATTTTGCGGCGCTGTCGCAAACCCTGTGCGCGACCGGCGTGGTCGTGCTGTACGCGGTCACGTTTGCGTGCCGGGCGCTTTACCATTTTGAATTTTTTGGTCCGCTGCCGACGTTTTTGCTCCTGGTGCTCATCACCGTCGCCGCGTTCCTGCTGGCCGTGCGGCTTGAGGCGCTGGTCGTAGCCGTGCTGGGGATGTTGGGTGGATTCCTCACGCCGGTCCTGCTCTCCACCGGCCAGGACAATCCGCTGGGACTCTTCGGCTACATTGCCATTCTGGACGCCGGGCTGGTTTTCGTGGCGTTGTCTCGCCGCTGGCATTTTCTCACCGCCCTGGCCGCACTCGGCACCGCCATCATGCAGACCGGCTGGGCAGACAAGTTTTTCACCTCCGAAAAATATTTCGAAGGGGATAAAATTTTAATCGCGCTGGCCGTGCTGCTGGGTTTTAACGCGCTATACCTGGCGGCCAACTGGCTTGCCCGGCGCCGCACCCAATCAAACAAGTGGCTGGCGGGCGGCAGCCTCGGCCTTGCCGCTGTGGCGCTGGGATTCACGCTTTATTTCTTCGACTTCGCGCCGCTTGCGCAACGTCCGGTGCTGCTGTTCAGTTTTGTTTTCCTGATTGATCTCACGGTGGCGGCGCTCGCCTGGCTGGATGAGAAAATGGCCGGTGCCCAAGCGGCCGCCGGCTTGGCGGTGTTTGGCCTGCTCGCGTTCTGGACCGCGCAGCATCTCACCAGCCCACTGCTCAATGCCGCGCTCGTCTTTTACCTCATCTTCGCCCTGTTCCACTCCGCGCTGCCGGTCTGGCAGCGGCGCCGGCGCGGCGTCGCCTCCGGGGCGGCTGCGCACCTGAACCATTGCTTCCCGCCGCTGGCGCTGCTGCTCGTGCTCGTGCCCATTTTCAAATTGCAGGAGCTGTCGTTCCTGGTCTGGCCGTTCATTTTGCTGGTGGACTTGCTCGCCATCGTGCTCGCGGCACTGACCGCCACCTTACTGCCGGTGCTGGCCGTGCTGCTGCTCACCCTGGCGGCCACGGGAGCGTTGATTTTCAAAATCCCTTCCGACCTTACCGGCTTGCCGGCGTCCTTCTTTCTGCTCGGCGCCTTCGCGGTGTTTTTCGTCCTCGCCAGCGGGTGGCTCGCCCGAAAATTCCAGCCGGACATTTTTAAATCCGGCCTGTCCTTTGCCGGCGATGTTAACGCGCCGGAGGCCATGGCTGGGCTGCTGCCCGCGAGTTCCGCCGTGCTGCCGTTTCTCTTGCTCATCATGGCCTCGCTGCGGCTGCCGCTGGCCGATCCGTCTCCGGTGTTCGGCCTCGCGCTGCTGCTCGTGGTGCTGCTGCTCGGCCTTGCCAGGATGTTCGCCCTAAGCTGGATGCCGCTGGTCGGCCTCATCAGCACGTTTGCCGTCGAGTGCGCCTGGCACTTCAGCCGTTTCGACCCTGCCAATCCAATGCTCATTGCGCCGGCGAAGCTGCTGGCCTGGTATGTGATCTTTTTCGCCGTTTTTCAGGCCTTTCCGTTCATCTTCCTCAGAAAACTCGCGGACCAGACTTTCCCCTGGGCCGCCGCCGCACTGGGTGGGCCGGCGCAATTTCTGTTGATTTTCCGGCTCGTGAAAATCGCGTGGCCAAACTCCATCATGGGCCTGCTGCCCGCCGCCTTTGCCGTGCCTGCGCTGGTGAGCCTCGTGGCCGTGTTAAAGGCCGTTCCGCCTGAAAACAAGGCGCGCCTGACCCAGCTCGCCTGGTTCGGCGGCGTGGCGTTGTTTTTCATCACGCTGATTGTTCCGGTGCAGTTTGACCGCCAGTGGATCACCATCGGTTGGGCGCTGGAAGGCGCGGCGCTCCTGTGGCTGTTCCACCGCGTGCCGCATCCGGGCCTGCGGCTGACGGGCGTCGGCCTGCTCTTGGCGGCCTTCGTAAGGCTGGCGTTCAACCCTGCCGTGCTCGCTTACCACCCGCGCAGCGCCACACCCGTCTTCAACTGGTATCTCTATACCTACGGCCTCACGACGGTCGCGCTTTTCCTGGGCGCGAGTCTGCTCGCACCGCCGCGCCAGTTGGTTTTGAAATCCAACGCGCAGGCCGTCCTCGGCAGCCTCGGCACGGTGCTGGCGTTTCTGCTCCTGAATATCGAGATCGCCGATTTTTTCAGCGCGCCCGGAAGCACGCTCACCTTCCAATTCAGCGGCAATTTTGCGCGCGATATGACCTATTCGATCGCGTGGGCGCTGTTCGCGCTCGGTCTGCTGGTTCGCGGCATCGCGCAGCGGATCCCTTCCGTCCGCTACGCCGCGATGGCGTTGCTCTGCGCAACCCTGGTAAAACTGTTCTTTCATGACCTTGCTCAGTTGGGGCAGCTTTATCGCATTGGCGCGTTTGTCGGCGTAGCCGTGGTCGCGATGCTGGCCTCATTCGCCTATCAGAAATTTTATTCGGCCGCGGCGAAACCGCCGGTGAACCAAGATGAAAACAAAACCTGATTTCCAGGCGAGATGGGTTTACAGCCTCATGCTTGGCTGCACCCTGACCGCTCATGCCGCGTTGCCGGCTGAATGGCGGCACACGCAGGACTTCAACCTCACCGCGCCCGGTTTGGTGAAAATCAGCCTGCCGGTGGAAACTCTCGACGCGGCCCGGCCCGGACTGGAAGATTTGCGGCTCTGCGACGAGACGGGCGGCGAACTGCCGTTCCTCATTTCGCGCCCGGCGCCGTCAGCCAAGGCGGTTAAGAGCGCAAAATCATTTCAAGTTTCGCTTGCCGCCGCCGCCACCGTCATCGTGATCGAGACCGGACTAACCCAGCCGCTGAATGGCGTATCGTTGGAAACACCCGCCATGAATTTCATCAAGGCGGTGCGGGTTGAAGGTTCCACGGACGCACGGAATTGGCAACGGCTCGCGGAGGGCCAGCCGATTTTCCACCAGTTCTCCGGCACCGGCCAGCTGCGGGTCGCATTTCCCGCCGGCGCCTGGCGCTGGCTGCGGCTCACGATTGACGATCAGCGTTCGCAGCCGGTCCCGTTTACCGGCGCGCGGGTTTTTGCCGCCGATGTCGAAGCCGCCCCGGTGGAACTGCAATCAATCAACATTGCCGAGCGAAACGAGAATCCAGGCGAAACCCGGTTTACGCTCCACTTGGGCGCGGCAAACCTCGACGTCGCTTCCATCCAAATTGAAACTGACGAACCGCTGTTCACGCGCTCCGTGACCGTGGCCATTCCGCAAGTCGCGGAAGCTGCCGTCCGGGAAGAAGTCGTCGGGCAGGGCGCGATTTATCGGGTCGCCATCGAGGGTCAGCCGCCGTCCTCCGGGCTTTCAGTGCCGCTGGATATCCGGGTCCCCTCGCGCGACCTCGTGCTGCTCATCCGCAACGAGGATAGCCCGCCGCTGTCCATTACCGCCGTGCGCGTGTCGCGGCGGCCGGTTTATCTCGTGTTCCTGGCGCGGCAGGCGGGGACGTTTCACCTGCTCACCGGCAATAAACTCTGCGCCGCACCCCGCTACGATCTGGGGGCACTCGACGCAGATTTAAAGGATGCGGCCCTGGTGCCGGTCCAGGCTTCCCCGCTGACGGACAATCCCGGTTATCGCGCGCCGGAAGCGCTGGCCGGCCTGGAGGTGAAGGGGGCGGCGCTGGGCGTTTCCGCATGGAAATTCCGCAAGCCGATCCAGCTCACCCACTCTGGCGTGCAACAGGTCGAATTGGACCTCGACGTGCTGACGCACGCGCAATCCAGCGGCGCGGACTTGCGCGTATTGCAGGGCAGCAATCAAGTGCCTTACCTGATCCAGCGCACGTCCATCAGCCGGGCGCTGTCGCTGGCGTTTGCGCCCGCCCCCGACGCCAAAAAACCCAAGCTGAGCCGTTGGCTGATCAAACTGCCGAAATCCAATCTGCCGCTGACGCGGCTGACCTGCGTGGCAACGACGCCGTTGTTCCAGCGCGCCATGTCCCTTTCTGAGGAAGACACGGACGAACGCGGCGACACGTTCAGGCGTCAGCTTGGCAGCGCCACCTGGACCCAGACGCCGGAACGCAGGACGAAGGAATTCACGCTGCCGCTCGACAGCGTGGCGCAAAGCGCCACGTTGATTCTCGAAACGGAAAACGGCGACAACCCGCCGGTGGAACTGGAAAAATTCACGGCGTTTTATCCGGCCACCCGCGTGCTGTTCAAGGCGAAGGCGGACGACGGGCTGTATCTCTACTACGGCAACATGCGTACTCCATCGCCCAGCTACGACTTGAATCTCGTGGCGGGTGAATTGCTGACCGCCGACCATTCCACCGCCACCCTTGGACCCGAGCAATCGTTGGGACCACCTTCGTGGGCCGAAAACCAGAAGCCGGGCACGGGCGGAATCCTATTCTGGGGTATGCTAGCGGTCGTCGTCGTCGGGCTGCTCGTTATCATCTCGCGGTTGCTGCCCAAAAATTCGCCGCCGTAGCCGGTGTTCCTCACTCCCGGAAATTCACGAACTGCACCGCCACCGGGAATTCCTTGGCGCGCACGGCGCCGATGACCGTCTGCAATTCATCGCGGCTCTTGCTGTTCACGCGCACCTCGTCGCCCTGGATCTGGGTCGTCACCTTGAATTTGCCTTCGCGGATGAAGCCGGCGATCTCCTTGGCCACCGCGCTCTCGATGCCCTGTTTGATCTTGATGATCTGCCGCGCGTGGCCCAGCGGCGAAACGTCCGGCTCGCATTGCTCCACGCTCTTGAGGCTGATGCCGCGTTTGGCCAGCTTGCCGATGACCATTTCATTGAGCGTGCGCACCTTGAAGGCGTCCTCGGCGGAGAGCTTGATTTCGGCTTTTTCCAGGATGATCTCGGCCTTGCTGCCCTTGAAGTCGAAGCGATTGGCGAGTTCCTTTTTGGCCTGGTTGACGGCGTTCTCGAGTTCCATCGAGTTGACCTGCGAAACAATGTCGAATGAAGGCATGATTTATTTATGATTTATGATTTGCGATTTACGATTTTGACCGCAACCCGGCAATCTTAAATAAGGTTGCATAGCGTGCCAAGCAGATTGGAACGCAGATGATCCGATGCGTTTTGCCGCTCATTCAGGTTTTACATCTGCCTCCATCTGTGGTCATCTGTGGTCAAAAAATGGCATTTCTCAACGACAATTATCTGAAGCTGAAAGCCGGCTACCTGTTCCCTGAAATCGGCCGGCGCGTGAAGGCGTTTTGCGACGCGAATCCTGAGGCCGCCAAGCGCCTGATCCGCTGCGGCATCGGCGACGTCACCGAACCGCTGCCGCCCGCCGCCGTCGCCGCCATGCACCAGGCCGTGGACGAGCTGGGCGTGCGCGAAACGTTCAAAGGGTACGGCCCGGAGCAGGGCTACGAATGGCTGCGACAGGCGATCGCCCAGAACGATTTTCGGGACCGCGGCTGCGACGTGGCCAACGACGAGATTTTTGTCAGCGACGGATCCAAGTGCGATTGCGGGAACATCCTCGACATCCTCGGCTCCAAAAACAAAATTGCCATCAGCGATCCGGTGTATCCCGTTTATGTGGACACGAACGTCATGGCCGGCCACACCGGCGAGGCGAACGCGGCGGGCGCATACTCCAAGCTGATTTATCTGCCGTGCAGGCCAGGCAACGGTTTCATGCCCGAACCGCCCAAGAAACACGTGGACGTCATTTATCTCTGTTCCCCGAACAATCCGACCGGGGCGGCGGCTTCGCGGGAACAGCTTGAGGCCTGGGTGAAATATGCGCTGGAAAACAAGTCGCTGATTTTGTTCGACGCCGCCTATGAGGCTTACATCGCGGAGCCGGGTATTCCGCATTCAATATACGAAATTCCCGGCACGCGCGAGTGCGCGATTGAATTCCGCAGTTGCTCGAAGAACGGCGGGTTTACCGGCGTGCGCTGCGCCTTCACCGTGGTTCCCAAGACGCTGCGGCTGGCCGCCAAGAACGGCGAATTGCATCCCTTGCATCCGCTCTGGCTGCGGCGCACAACCACGAAGTTCAACGGGGTTAGCTATATCGTTCAGCGCGGCGCGGAGGCGCTGTATTCGCCCGAGGGAAAGGCCCAAGTCACCGGGTTGATCCGGCATTATCTTGGCAATGCGGAGGTTTTGCGTCAGGGCGCGAAGCAAGCCGGCCTGAAAGTCTTTGGCGGCGTCAATGCGCCGTATATCTGGGTGCGCACGCCCAAGGATGCCACGAGTTGGCAGGCATTCGACAGGATTTTGAACGAGGCCAACGTGGTCATCACGCCTGGCAGCGGCTTTGGTTCCAAGGGCGAAGGTTACTTTCGCATCAGCGCCTTTAACAGCCGCGCCAATGCAGAGGAAGTCGCCCGCCGATTACAGGAATTGAAGTGGTGATGGTGGCACGGGCGTTCCGCCCGGGCGTTTTGGTTGCGGCAGAATCACCGCCACCGGAAAAATGAAACGACGCCCCACCGAACCCAACCATGAACCATGAACCAAACAAACATGGCGGCGGGGCGTCGCAAATCACTTCGCAGCAGGCCTATAGCGCCCGCAAGCAGCGCGCGCTGCGTTATTTATTTCTTCAGCGTCCGCAGGTAGGCGATGGACGCTTTGATGTCATCATCGGCCAGTTCGGAGGGCTTCATTAACGTTTTGTCATCCTTTTTCAGGCCTTCCTTGATGGACTTGAAGGCTTGGTCGTCCGAGACCGAGTCCTGCACTTTGGCGTCGGAATAGTCCCGCGCCTGAAGTTTCTGGCCCATCTTGGTCTGGCCTTTGCCATCGTCGCCGTGGCATTTGGCGCAGTTGTCGGAATACACGGCCTTGCCGTCAGCGGCAAAGGCGTTGGTGGTGAAGGCGAGCGCAAACGCCGCCGGGATTGCAAGGAGTACGAGTTTTTTCATAGTTGCGCCCTAACCTTGGCACGGGTGCGGAAAACTTGCCAATCACTTTTTGGCGGAAGCTTGACCGGAATTGTCCTCCCTTTATGCGGTGGTTGCGCCCTGAATAGGAATTCGATGCAATTTACCAGGTTGGTGCCTCCAAGCGGTGTAAACGCCGCGCGCCAATTCAGGGCGCGGCGATCCATTCGGCGTGAAATTGCTTGAGGGCGTTGAGCATGAACTGGACGGCAATCGCCGCCAGCAGCAAGCCCATGACCCGGATGGCAATGCTCATGGCGATGGGGTTCAGCCACCGGGCGCCGCGTACCGCGAGCCGAAAAACCAGATAACTCGCCACCGCCACCGCCACGATACAGCCATAGAGGGCGAGGTGCTGCGAAATCGTCTGCGCCTCGTTTTGCAGCATGATGGTGGTGGAGATCGCGCCGGGTCCGGCGAGCATGGGAATGGCCAGCGGTGTGATGGCGATGTCGTCTTTCGCGGTGCCGGCCAGTTTTTCCTCACTGGTTTCCTGCACCCGCGAACGCTGCACGCGCAACATGTCGAGGGCGATGATGAGCAGCACAATGCTCGCGGCGATTTGGAACGCCGGCATCGTGATGCTGAAAATCTTGAAGATGGCCATGCCGGCCGCCGAAAAAACCAACAGCACCGCCGCGGTGGTGCAGCAGGCCACCTTGGCCGTGCGCAAACGTTGTGCGGGCGTGTCGTTGGGCGTCATCGTCAGGAACGCCGGGGCGGTGGCCAGCGGGTCCACAATGACAAACAGCGAACTCGCGGCGAACAGGATGTATTCCGTCAGGTTCACTGCCAAGATTAAGGAGCACCCTGCTGCGGAAGTCAATTGGCAACCAAGCAGGCGGGGTCTTGGGTTTGGTTGAACTTCAGAAATCCAGCCAGGTGCTCGCGGATTTCGCGGGCACGCTGCGGTTCCTCCTGATCGTGCCCTTCGTCAAACCAACCAATATACAACTTGGAATCACTGCCCGCCCGATCAATCAGTAATCGAGCCTGGGCAATGGCTTCAATTACCTGCGCCATGCCGCCGCGGGCATGCGCGGGAAAGTGCCTAAAGCCAATGCTACTGGGGTAATACGGGTGAAAATTAAAATCAACGGGAACTCCAAATTCATGACTGAGATCCAGCCCGTACAGAATGGTCTTGTTGGAATCAGCCACAGACTCAGAGGGCGGAATGCCCGGGGGCTGGAACATGAGGTTTAATTCGGCGCCCACTCGCCGGCTGTATTTGCCCAGCACGGAAAATGCCCTGGCAATGCCCTTTCTGGACATCTTTTTATTGAGCAAGGAGCGTCTGGAATGATCGTCCTGAGTCTCCAAGCCAAGGGTGATGCGCAGTTGCTGCCCGGCACGGAGACCGGCCTGCAAGCGACACATGATTGGCTCCTGTACAAATTGTTCGCGAGAATCAATGGAGACCAATACACAATCGGTGAGGCCGCGGGCAAACGTTAACAGGCGGTCCAGAGTGGCAAGCGATAATTCGCGGGGATTCAACAATGAGCCGGAATTGTACAAGATCAAGTGGCGCAGATTTCGCAGCGCGGCATAATAATGTTCCTGATAAAACCGCAACCGTTGCAAGTTTAGTTCCGGCGTAAATGCGCCCTCCCCGGCGCCAATATCGCAATGAAAGCATTCCCGCCCGTAAAATGGACAGGCCCCAGTCCGGCTTTCGTTTCCGAAAACCAGTGCCAACCGCGTGCCGTAGGCATCCACCGTGGGATCGAACAGCTTGCCTGTATGGGGAACAATTTCGGGCAGGAAGACTTGGTTCATTGGTTTCGCTTGAGGACAAAATCGCCCAGCACCAGGCAGTCTATCTGGGTATTGCAAAAAGTATTAAGAGCGTCAGTCGGCGAGCAAACTATGGGTTCACTATCATTAAATGAAGTATTGAGCAGCAATGGAACACCGGTCAACGATCCGAACGTGTCCAGCAAAGCATGATACGCCGGGTTGGTGTGCTTGCGTACGATCTGTATTCGGCTGGTCTGGTCACAATGAACGACTGCGGGTATGCGCCGAACCTGCTCCGGCCTGACAGTATAAGTTGAGAGCATGAAATCGGCTGGCGATGGCACGCAATCGTTGCCTGGCAATTGAAACCAGCGAGGCGCCTCCTCCTCCGTGATGGAAGGACCAAATGGTCGAAAGGATTCACGGTGTTTGACCTTTTGATTGATCTTATCCGGCATTTTTGGATCTCTTGGGTCCGCCAGCAAGGAGCGGTTTCCTAGAGCCCTGGGCCCCAGCTCCATGCGGCCTTGAAACCAGCCCACAATGCTGCCGTCCGCCAGTAATTGTGCCGTTTCCCCGATCACATCACGGGAATGATGGTATTTCAATCCGCTGGCTTTGATCGCATCCTCCAACTCGGCGGCGGCATAGGATGGTCCAAGATAGGCACTGGTCATGCCGTCCGCCTTTGGATGGTTGAATTCCTGATGCCAAATCCAGTAAGCCGCCCCAACGGCAGTGCCGGCATCATTGGCCGCAGGCTGCACGAATACATTCGTAAACGGCCCATTCTCCTGTAGGATTTGGTTGGCGCGACAATTCAGGGCCACGCCGCCTGCAAGACATAAATTATCAGTGTCCACCCCGTGTTTCAGCCGTCGGGCCAAATGGAGAATAACCTGCTCAGTAGTACGCTGCAGGCCGGCTGCGATGTCTTTATGGCGTTGCCCAAGGGGGGAGCTGGCCTGGCGCGGGGGACCTAATATTGGCTCAATTCCGTCAAAGTTGTCAAATATCCGGAATTGCAGCAAAGGACCATCCACCGTGAATCCGGTGGGTGTCAGTTGCACCAAATGGTGAAATGCTTCCATATAGCCATGCGGGTTTCCATAGGCCGCCAGCCCCATCACCTTGCTGGCGTCGTAGGTCTCAAAACCAAGGAAACGCGACAGCTTCTCCCATAAGAATCCCAGGGAGTTTGGATAATCAATTTCCCAAAGAACTTCAATCTGTTTGCCCACCCCAATCGCCGCCTGGGTAGTGGCAAACTCTCCTATGCCATCCATCGTCAGAATGGCCGCCTCGGCAAAGGGAGAAGCAAAGTAAGTGCTGCTGGCGTGACAAAGATGGTGTGGTAACCAGTGAAAACGGGTGTGATTGGACATGCCCAGTTTGAGTTTTAACAGGTCGGGGATGGTTTCAAGCAGGCCATGAAACTTAAGTTCCCCCGCTTTTCCTCCCCAATTGTCATCCGGCGCCCCGGCTTCCCTGCCAATGTTACGCAGTCTTAGCTGTGGATCAAAAGCGAAGCCAATGTGTTCCACTTCAGCAAATGAGATGCCGGCCGCTGCGAGACAGTATTCGATGGCGCAGGCGGGCAATTCCTGCGGATTATCAATCCGGGCCGGTTTGCCGTGTTTCACCCGGTTGAACCTCTCCTCTTCAACGGCGGCTATCAAGCCTCCATCTTTGATTAAACAGGCGGATGATTCGTGATACGCGGAATTAATGCCTAGAATGTACATGCACCGTTTCCAGTTTCAACGGGTTGAATTGATCAGGATCTTTAGCCTTCAGACCCCGGATTTGGGGATGGCCGGTGCGCCTCCTGAGGTGTGCCCAAGGCTCGGCGAACCAATTCTGGCCAGAAGAATTCCAGCAATCAAGCCCGCCCCATGGGCCTCCCAGGAAACTCCTGATTGGAATGGCGAAAGTCCCCAAATCAAGCCGCCATAAATCAAACCGCAGGCAACTGCCACGAGGATATCAGCGACGGTGCGTTGGAACCAAGCCAGCGCAACGACATAACCAAAATAGCAAAAGACCAACCCGCTGGCGCCAAGGTGGCAACCGGGACGCGCGAGCAGCCAGATGAGCAGGCCGCTGATGAGGGTGCCCGCCACGGTAATGCCGACGTATGTGGCAGGGCTGCGATACGAGATGACACCGCCCAGCAGCAACAACGGGACCGTATTCGCGAGCAGGTGCCGGAACGAGGCGTGCAGCAAGGGCGCAACCACAACACCGCTTAGTCCGCTGAGGGTTCTTGGGACGATGCCAAAATGCGAAAAACGGCTGCCCAGCAGCAGATTGTTAACGAGGAACATCAGCCAACACAAGCCCACGAAGCCCAACACCGGGTATATTTTTCTCATGGTCCTATCGGTAAAGCGAACGCTTTAGAGTGTTGAATTCCTGGGCCAGCCCGGCCCGGTCGGCAGACTTGTAAGCCTCAGGCAAAAAGCGGCTGTCGGAGCAGGCCAGGATGGCCGCCAATTCCTGCAACCGCAACAAGTCAGGATCCAAAGCGTCGATAAAACTGCCGACCGCCTCAGCTATGTCCGCAACCTGGAGGTCATTGTCCCTTTGATTCAGGACGGCAATTTCCTTGGCCCGCGTAATGATGGAATCCGCGTCGCTGCCGGTCAGGGGTTGGTTGCCCATGTCTTGCAGCTTGGCGGCCACTTCCTTCGAAATCTGAATATTCTTGAACTTGGTAACCGTATTGAACAAGTCGGCAACATCCTGGGCGTTCTGTGCCGGGAATAGCGGGATGCACAAACCCAGCCGCCCCTGCCGCTTCAAGTCAATCGTCAGCAGGTCTGGCCGGGAGGTCATGGCAATCCAAAGCTCTCGGCCGCGCAGGCTGGAGTCACCGATATGCGCGGCAAAGGCGGCGAAGACCCGGCCCGAAACGCCATTGTCATCACCCCCGCCGGCGCGCGAGCCGAAAACGGCATCCGCCTCATCCACCACCACGATGACGGGCCCCAAGGCCTCAATGGTCATGAGGATGCGCGACTGTTGCCGCTCGGTGTCGCCCACCCATTTGGAGCGAAAGTCCCCCATTTCCATGACAGGCAAGCCGCATTCACCCGCGAAGGCGTCCACCAAGAATGATTTCCCCACGCCGACGCGGCCAGGCAGCAGCACTCCTTTCTCAATGACATCACTCTTGTTATTCTTGAACAGCCAGGCCAGCTCGCGCAGTTTCTTTTTGGCGGCAGTGTGAGTGGCCACCGCCTCCAGGGTCAGTCCGGGCTTGGGATCCTTGAATTTGACCAGCCCCTGGCAAAACTCCTCGATCAGGATTTTTTTGCCTTTGCTGACATATTCCTGGGTTATGGGCACCGCGTTGCGAACAGCCTCGGCCACCAGATTCTGCAACCGGATGATATTCAATCCGGAGCTTCGCAGAGCCAGATCATCCGCGGTTAGGCTCCCCGGCAGAGGCACGTTGCCATCAATCAATTTTTTATAGGTGGCGGACCCGAGATAGCGCAGGCGTTCCGCCGCATCGGGCAGTTCGATTTTGATCTGGGCGACATGGGGATTTTGCAGCAAGTCCGATTGTAGCTTTGCTGGCGTTTCCGTGACCAGAATGACCCCGACGTCATGCTGCCTGAATTCCTGGGAGGTGGCCCACTTGAGCAGGGCGACCAAGGAGGTTCGCTCATCATAAGTGCTGCCGGAGTCTTCAGCCGCAGGGATGATCTTCTCAGGAAAATCAATGATCAGTGTGGCATTGGCGCCTTCTTTGTCGCTTTGGAGGAAAAAGCGGCGCAGCAGCGGCGCCAGCTTGGAGAAATCCTTGGGAGCGCCCTTGGCGGAATAGGCCGTGCCTTCCAGCGAATCATAAATATCGAGCCACTCGGCAAACTTTTGTTGCATGGCTTTGGTGGCAAAAGTCAGGCCATCGCCGATGTCGTAAAACATCAATAGCTTGCGGTCTGGAAACAAGCGCTGGCACAGAAAGGTTTTTAACGGGACATAGCTGATGCCGGCCTCATCTTGCAGGGCGAAGATGTCGAAAATATTGCCGGAGAGCAGGAACACGGAATAAGCCTCGCTATTCCACCGTTTGGCAAGATCCCTGGCCCAGGTTTGGAGCTGGAGGGGTTTCAAATCGCTCATCATAAATCAGGCCGAGGTTCGATTGCGGCGGGGCGGAAGGCGGGGAGGTGCGCTGCCATCATCGGCTGCTTCCGCTTCAGAGACGCCGGTATCGAAGCCGAGTCGGGACGCGGTCACCGGCAGGTCGTCGGCCACCAGATCCTTGAATTGATCCATTTCCGATATGAGTTTATTGGTTTCGTTCAGATGATCCACCGTGGCGTTGATGCGGTCCGTCAACGCATCTGTGTTGCGCGAGGCGATGGCATCCGAGCGCAAAAGCTTGATCTGTTCCACCAGCCGTTCCTGTTCCGAGGCCACCAGTGTCTGGTTATCCTTGGCCTCATCCAGCCGTGTTTGCCGCTTGATGAGTGCCGTCAGCCTTTCTTTCTTGGAATCCAACAGCCGCTGCTTGATGGTGACGTTGCTGCCGGCTGGCGCCCCGGCAACCTGTTTCTCCAGGTCGGCGACTTCATTTTTGCAATCGGCCACCTCTTCCGGGAGCCCCTCTTTGCCTTCAGTTTCGATGAAGCCCTCCAGCGAACCTTCCATTACCAATAGGCGCAGATAGGTCCACATCAGTTCGTCCAGCTTGCGCATCCGGGGGTCGTCGCCCTCGAGTTGATTGTTGTCCTGGGTGGCCTTGATGATTTCCTGGCAGACACTTCCCAATTCCTGATATCGGCTGCGGCGTTCCCGGGAGAGCTGGTTGATCAACGAGGTCCGGCGCGCAACAAATGCCTGGATTTTCGCGTTGTCCGCCTGTTTGGCCAGTCCGTCCAGATGTCCTTGGACCCAATTCTTATACATCGCCGTGTCCGGCAGGTGAATCCAGCCCAAAATATACAAGCCGATGCACACCCCGAAAACAACCACATTGGCGCTGAGAAACCCGACCCCCAAAGTCAGACCGGCGAGCCACAGGTGATGCGGACTTTTGAGGAATCGTTTGAAAAAATTGTCAGCCGGGTCAAACATCAATTTGCCTTGGCTTTGGCGGCGGTTGCATGGGCGGAGTCACTGTGTTCTTTGACATAATCAGCGTAGCTGTGTAATTCGCCAATCGCATTCTTGTCCTGTTCCAATCGGTACAGCAAGTCACGCGTCATGTCCACGAACCACGGCTTTTGGCGCAACACCTCGGGCGGTTCCTTGGGACGGGGAGCCTGTAATATCTCCACCAACCGGCCGGGCCGGGCAGCCATGCGAAAGATCCGATCCCCCAGGTACAGCGCTTCCTCCACGGAATGCGTGACGATGAAAACCGTGGATTGCTGTTCCTCCCATAATTGGACCAGCAGCTCCTGCATGTTCAAGCGTATTTTCGGATCCAGCGCGCCGAATGGCTCATCCATCAACAAGATTCGCGGGCCGAGCACGAGGGTGGCGGCAATGGCCACTCGCTGCTGCATGCCGCCGGACAGCTCCTGCGGATATTTGTCGTCGTTGCCTTCCAAACCAATCTTCTTGATCCAGAGGTCAGCCTTGTCCTGCCGCGTGGATCGGGACTCCCCACGCAAGGAGAGGCCGAACATGATGTTTTGGCGCACGGTCAAGTGAGGGAACAAAGAATATTTTTGGTCAACCAGGCCCCGATCGGAGGATGGCTCCAGAGGGCCCGAATGTCCTAGAATTTCGATGGACCCGGTGGTTTGAGGGTAGTGCGGCTGAAGACCGGCAATCATGCGGAGGAGCGTTGATTTTCCACAGCCGGAAGGGCCCACTACCGCGATCATCTCGCCCACGTTCGGGAGGTCTTCCACCACGAAGTTGATGTCTTGCAAGGCAGTCTGCGCCTCTTTTCCGCGGCCAAATACCTTGTTGACTTTGTCGAACTTGACGATGATGGGCAAACCCGCAGGCTTTGCCGCAGGGGTCTTTTCATCGGCCTTCGCGGCAGCCGAACGGTCTGCGCCGTCTGCCGCTGGCTGAGCTGGTTCAGGGGATTTCTGCATATGGTAAGTTTTAGTTTGCTGCGGCCTTAACGCTGACGGTAAGGGAACAACCAGTAACCCACGTATTTCCAAACTTGATCGCACAAAACCGCGATGACAATGATGACCATGACGACCGCAAACAAAGCATCAATGTGTCCGCGGCGTTCTGATTGGGAAATCAGGTAGCCCAAGCCCTTCTCGGCATTGACCACCTCGGCCAGAATGATCCAACCCCAACCCACGCCATACACGCCGCGCAGGTGGTCCCAGATGTCGGCTTGGGCAATGGGAAACAACACCCGGGAAACCAGTTGCCATTGCGTTGCCCCTTTGGTCTTGGCCACGTCCAAGTAGGCGCTGGGAACGTCGCTGACGGTCTTGACCACCAGGGGCAATAGCACCACAAAACAACCGATGAACAGGAACACCACCTTCTGCATTTCCGACATGCCAAACCAAGCGAGGGTCAAGGGAATGAATACCACAATGGGCACGTACGAGCCAACCAGGGACAAGGGCCGGAAGAAGGCTGCGATATTCGAAAAGGAAGCCATATATAGGCCCAACGGAACCGCCAGCAAGGCGGCGAAGCTGAAGCCCAGAAATACCCGCGTGAAAGAAACGATCGCATTGCGAACCAAAGCCTGATGCGTGTGCAACTGCGGAAATTGAAGAAAGACTTCTTTGGGTGAGGCCAGAATCAGGGGGGACAACATCCGGTCTTCGACCCGGTCGCCTTTGGTTACATACCACCAGGCGCCAAGCGCCAGTCCCAGGAAGGCACAGGTCAGCAGCACCTCGGTTTCGCGGGAAACGGGAGTTTTAACGTGCCACTTAAAAAAGAGAATGAGTCCAGTAAGAACCGCCACCAGACCGACAATCAAGAAAAAAAATGTAATCATGGAGAGTCAGCAAAAAAGGGCTGGGCCATCAGGCCCAGCCCTCCGTTTTCCGTGATTCAATCTTCAAGCGGATAGACTTTCACCTCCACCCGCCGATTCTTGGCATTATTGTCCGGGTTGGTTGCATCGCTCAAGCCCGGCAGCGGATTGTCCCAACCGTTGCCGATGACCTTGAACTTGTCCGGATTGAAGTTGACATACTTGGCAAGGATCGCCTTCTTGACGGCGTTGGCGCGGTCATAAGACAGTTGCTTGACCAGATCTGCCGGCACCAAACCCTTCTTGCTGGCGTCGGTATTGCCCTCGATAACGATGTAGGCATTGCCGAAGGTGCCGGCCATCTTGCCGATTTCCGTGAGCACTCCCGGAATGTTCGCATCGTACGCGGTATTCAACACATCCGAGTTGGGCTCAAACTTGATGATGACCGATTTGGTGAGGATTTCCGTGGTGGTGGCTTCAGCATTCTTGAACAGCGCCCCCGGTTTGAAGGTTGGCTGCGACAAATCAATCACGTCTTTGTACTCGGTTGCCAGCGAGGCGAGGATGACCCCGCCCTTGACCTTGCCCGGTTGCACCGTGGTGTCAATGGCGCCGAGAGACTTGTAAATGGTGCTGGCCTTATCGAAAACGTTTTCAAAACAGGACGGATTGAGCGGGTCGAGAAAGAACTCCGAGTTTTCACGATAGTTGGTCAAATGGGCGTCGCCCGTGGAAATGCCGCCATCTTTGCCGATCATGTTTTTGCAGTCGTCCACGGGTATGCTGAACGCCTGGGACAGAATGTTGGCGGCGTTGGTTGGGTCTTTGCGCACCATGTCCATGCCGGCGAAGATCCCGCGGACCAGATTCTTGACGATTTCCGGGTTGTCGCGATAGAAGTCGTTGCGCACCGCCCAGACGTCGGCCAGGGCGTGGTTGGCGCTGGCGGAACTCAGCACAATGCGGGTTCCCGGAACGCCATCCGAGATGGTGTAGATGTCCGGGGACCAGCCCACAAAGGCGTCGAAAGATTGGTCCTGCACAAAGATCTTGGCGGCCGAAGGGGCGTCCGCCGCCCACTTGAAGTCAATGGTGGCCGGGTCAATGTTGGCATCCAGCAGCACAGACATGAAGAAGTAATGGCTCGGCGAATTTTGCGCCAGCACCACCTTCTTGCGGACGCCATTGACGGGGCGGAAATCATTGATACTGCGGATACCGCCGCGAACCACGATGCCATCACCACCCTGCGACCAATCCACCTGCTGCGCCACGATGGGCACGGTGCGGGAGTCAGCGCATAAGGCGGGAGCAAACAGGGCAATCATGTCCAACGTGCCCCATAGGACGTGACTGTGACCCGAGGCAAATAAATCGCGGGCCTTGATCGGATCATCCACGATGGCCAACTTCACATAGAACCCGTAGTGCCGGTAGAACCAGCTGTCATCATTCGGTTCCAGGCCGTTGTTGGCCACAATGATCGGCGCCCATCCCGGCCACACATTGATGGGAAACTGCACCACGAGTTTGCCGTTCTTCATGGGCCGGTCATAGTCGCTGGTGCCCTGCACCGGAGGCAGGTTGGCGGCGGAAACCAACGCAGCCGCGTTGGTGCCCGCCAGCAATTTGGAGGTGATGTCCGGAGCGGCGGACTGCGCCGCCACCGCCGCTTTTTGAGCGTCAATCTGTTGTTTGACGGCGGCCTGATCCACCGTGGTGGTGATTGACGCCGGAGCCAGTTTATCTTTCCAGCGCCAGGCGCCGAAGCCAATGCCGGCCACAATGACGACGGTCAATAGAACTTTTGCGGTTTTTGTCATAGAATTATTCGGGTTGAAGTTGGATCGGAAATATCAGTTGACCGCAATTTTCTGGCGTTCTGGTATCGTGGGGGCGGCCTGCGGCGCCGCTTCCGAGCTGACTTGAGCCGCGGACTTTTGTTTGAACTGGTCGAACAATGCCTTGCCGCGAAGTTTGCGGGCCTCTTGTTGGCGTTGAATATCCGAGCCCATTGATTTGGCCAAATCCATTGTGGCCGTCATTTGACCGACCCCGCCGGCCGCCGACTGGCGCAATTGATCCATGGACTTGGACATTTCGCCGCCCATGCCTTGGAGTTCGGCGATGGAACTCTGCATCAGGCCGGACAGGTTCCTCATGTTGTTGCCGATGGCCACCTGGGTTTTGACCCGTTCGAAATCGCGCTGGAATTTTTGGATTTCGCGCAGGCTGTTGGCAATGATCTCGGTGTTCTGCTTGTAGGTGTCCTGAATGATCTGTAGTTGATTGTTGTTTTCCTTGAGATCGCTCTCCAGGTTGGCAAGTTCCTCGGCATATTGCGCGCCGTTGGCTTCATCATTCGCGTTTGCCGCCGCCTGCAGCATGGACGTGAGTTCTTCTTTCTTCTGTTCCTGCCGGCGGATTTGGTCTTTCAGCAGCGCCACTTGTCCCGCCAATTGTCCGTTGGCGTAGTTGGCCTTGCCGGCCTTTTCTTTCTGCGCGCGAATGCCCGCTTCAACTTGGGCCTCGTTGATGGCGTCGGTTTCCGTGGCTTTTTCGGCCATCAGGTTGAAATAAATGAGCAGGCGTTTGATTGATTTCCACATAGGTTTGATGACGGTTGGTTGTTTTTTTATCCGGTTGTTGCGTATGCTTATTCGGCTTCCAGCAGGATTTTCTGCCCCAAAATGTGGTTGATTTCGACATTTAATTGGGCTTCATCACTGGCACTGACCACGGTCGCTCCTTCTGCCTTCACGCGGTCAAAGACACTGGCGGTTACATCGAAGGCCACAAAATAGACCGGAATGGGAGCGGGACTCGTGCGGATTTGCCGCATTACGCGATCGGGGGAAATGCCGGAGTTGCTGGCTCCATCCGTGATCACCAGGATGTGCTTGTGAAGACAGTGCGATTGGTCTAACTGGCGTCGCGCTTCTTGCATGGCCCGGCCCAATGGTGTGCCGCCGTTGGGTTTTTCGAAATGGTGCGCCCAATCCGTGAATGAAGCCCCGCTGGCCTGAGTCAAATCCCCCAAGGGAATTCCCTGGTGGATTTGGCCATCCACGAAATAAACCAAACCCGCTTGAATCTGCACCTGCTTGTCCTGGCTAAACGCAACCAGCTGACGGACGATGGAAGTGACGGACTTGTTGGCGATGAGATATTTGGGGGTTGGCTGGTTGTCTGCGCCGGGAACACGATCCGCCATGCTGCCGGACCCGTCATAGACAATGGACACCGCAATTCCGCCGTTGTTGGTTTGCGCCGACGCGGTGTTGGTCTGCGCCCGGGAGTTCAGCCCGCAGGCGTTGAACCAAACAAGAATACCAGCCGCCAGTAGTGTTTTCATGGATGGTTTGGGTTATTGGCAAAATCCGGGAGACGCGAATTCAAACAGGAATTGGACACATGGTCGGCTGGTTCTAAACACAGCCAATTGCACGGCTTCGTTTGGGTTTTGCGACATGTTTGCATAAAACCTCGGGTTTCCGATCACCAAGTGCTGACAGACGGCGACGCGCCCCATTTCAGCCTGATGGAAATCGGTCATTCCGTGAATGTTGATACTTTCCGGCGGATTTGGCTATTACAATTTTTCGCTGTTTTTCTCATGGCGATGCCGATGCCTGAAGGTATCAAACCAGGGCGGGGGACTGCTTGTCCCCGCTCTTCCACCAAGGAACTATGGCACCGCTTGCCCGGGTATTTACACACCGCCCGCCGTGTGAGGGCACGCGGCTGACACGTGCTAATTTGTCCGATTTTAAACCCGTGTGCCCTCACGCGGCAATTGGTCACCACTGTCGATGCGGGTGTCAAACCTGCGGTTGGAGAGCTTCCGCTTTCAGGTTTCCGGTCAGCGATTCCGCAAGGTGGGTGGGATTTTGAACCGAACCCAAGGTTCTGCAACGGGTTAGGGCATTTTCCGAAAAAGCAGCATTTTCGTTTTCGCTTGCATCGGGGGTCCGCTGTGGTA
>Ga0302320_10005329_pt1 | contig 28933 bp, 28 predicted proteins | sample Bog_T0_3_FD_202130 | JGI IMG/M metagenome (GOLD analysis project Ga0302320, IMG submission 202130) | Peat permafrost microbial communities from Stordalen Mire near Abisko, Sweden - Bog_T0_3 | ecosystem: Environmental > Terrestrial > Soil > Wetlands > Peat | place: Sweden: Abisko, Stordalen Mire...
ATGCGCCGTCAGGTTCTCATCGCCTCCCGCGAATCCCATCAGTTGAATTCCGAGCGGAAGATCTTCCACAGACAACACCGGCAAGTTGAAGGTGGGAGCGCCGACGGCCGATGAGGCATCGTTGTACCAGGGCGTGCCGACGGCAGGCAGGCCGCGCTGGCCGGCACCGATATGCGCCAGCGTCACAAATCCGTCGAGTCTGCCGGCCAGCGCGCCATGCAATTCACGCAGGCGGTCACGAGCGGTGAGCGCGCGTTGGTAGTCGGCCACGCTCATCTGCTCCGCCTTGCGCAGATGTCCCAGGATGCCATCGCTGATAAGGCCCGGTCGTTCGTCGTTCAAGGCGCGTAGCGGCCAGCGCAACTCCCAGGCCAGGATGTCGAAGAAAAAATCCGGCGTGCGGGTGGTCGCCTCCTCATAGGCGGCGAGTTCCGCGGCTGCTGCGGGCTCCACTATTTCCACCCCGCGCGCCGTCAGCACGCGCAGCAAATTCTCGAAAGCCTCCTTCGATGCCTCATCCGTCCTGGGCCAGCCGCAGGTGTATTGGCGCGCGAGGCGCAGCGGGCGCTTCGCCGCAGGAAGCAGTGCGCCTCCTGCCAGTGGAGCAAAGCCAGGATCGCCGCCGACCACGGAGGCGATGTGATGTGCCGCCTGCCACGTGTCGCTCAGGCTACCGCCGAGGAAGCCGAGGTGATTCAGACTCGGGGTGATTTCTACCCCACCGTAGCGGTTGATCGCGCCAAAGGTCGGTTTCATACCGATGACGCCGCAAATCGAGGCTGGACGTATCACGGAGCCGCGTACCTGACTGCCGGTCGCAAGGGGCAACATGCAGGCCGCCACCGCCGCGGCCGATCCGGACGAAGATCCGCCAGGGGTGTGCGCGGTGTTCCAGGGATTCAAGGTCGCCGCCGGCAGCGCCATGGTGAGCTCGGTTGTGGTCGTTTTGCCAACGATGACTGCTCCGCCGCGCCTCAGTGCATCGACATGGGCCGCATCGATCGATGCCACGTTATCGCTAAAGAGCTTGCTGTTGACGCGTGTGTGCCAGCCGCGAACATCGAAGCAGTCCTTGATTCCCACCGGCAGGCCATCGATCGGCGCCAGCGATGCGCCGCGGCGCCAGCGCTGCGTGGCAGCGTCGGCAGCGGCGCGCGCTCCCTGGATGTCGAGTTCGACGAAAGCGTGAATCTGCGGTTCCAGCGCCTCGATGCGTTCGAGGCAGCGTTCCAGGTACGCGCGTGGCGTATCAGCGCCGCTGTGGAAATTGCGCCTGGCTTCACTGAAGCACAGAAACCTGGCCTGGCGCGGATCATAGCTCATTGCAGAACAGCCTCGATTGCTGCGGCCACCGCGAGCACCCTGTGGTCGCAGTTGTTGAGCCCGAATACGCTCAGACCCACCGGGGTGCCGCCTGGCTCCTGACAAGGTAGCGAGACGGCACAGCCATCCAGGAAATTGACCACACTTGGATTGCGCAGCACCAGCGCGTTCATCAGCGAATAGTCGGAATCGGTTGCTAGCGCCGCCATGGGCGGTGCTGCCACCGGCACGGTGGGCATCAACAGCGCATCGAATGAGGCCACCCGGGGTCTGACGCGTTCAATCAGATCCCCGCGCCGTCGATGCAGCTCGCGCTCGTCTTTGGCCGTTTGTTCGCGCCCACGAAGGATTCGGATCAGCACCCGCGGATCGTACTGCGAAGCGCGCGCCGCGATCAGTTCGCGATGGATGGCAAAGGACTCAACGGCGGCGAAGCCGCCCTGGCGATTGATATCGGGCAGCTCACTGAGTTCCGGGAGGGTCACGTCCTTGAGTTGTGCGCCGGCTTGTACGAGTTTCTGCAGCGCCTGCGAATAGCTGCTCGCCACCTCGGCCGACAGATCATCGGTGACATAGGTGCACAGCACGCCCAGGTGCAGTTGCCCTATCGCCGGCTGTTGCAAGTCGGAGTCGGTGTCTCCAGCGAGCGCGGCATCGAGGATGCGGCAGCAGGTCACCGAATTCGCGAGTGGCCCGATGGAATCGAGCGTGCGAGAGAGCGGATAAGCGCCAGCCAACGGCACGCGAGCGGCGGTGGGCTTGAATCCCACGATGCCACACATCGCGGCCGGAATACGACAGGATCCGCCCGTGTCCGTACCGATCGCGGCGTATGCCATCGCATCGGTGATAGAGACGGCTGCGCCCGAAGAGGAGCCGCCAGGAATGCGAGCGGAGCTGCGATTCCAGGCATTCCGCGGCGTATCGTAATGGGGATTCAGACCGAGGCCGGAATAGGCGAACTCCGTCATATTCGTGCGGCCCATGACGATAAAGCCGGCTTTCTTCAGCCTTGCGATCGATTCGGCGTCGCGGCCCGCGGGCTTCGCATCGTTCAATACTATCGACCCTGCCGTCGTCACATCGCCGGCCAGATCAAACAGGTCCTTGACCGACATCGGGATGCCGGCGTAATGCGGTAGCGCTGCGCCTCGGCGGCGTGCCTCATCATAAGCATCGGCGCTGCCTCGCGCCGCCTCAGCATGGACCTTCAGGAAAGTGCGCTGACCCTCGCCGCCCGGCGCCTGGATATTCTGCAGGCAATGTTCCACCAACCCGCGGCTGGTTACTTTTCCGGCGGACAGGGCCAGGGCCAGCTGGCTGAGCGTTCGGAGCGGCAGATGTTTGGTCACGCTGAATCCTGGCTAAGACGGGCGCCAGGCTAGCTTAGAACGGCTGACGGGCGCCTGTATTGCGTTGACAAATGGACCGTGCTGGTAAAATATCACATGCATCTCAATCCAGATGCAGCCGGCACGGCGGGCCGATCGCCGGCCCCTGGGGGGAATAGTGGGCGATTGCGTGATTACTGTCGACCTGGTGCAACAAAGCGGCAGTCAGCGTGCCCAGGTGGCCATTGGCGCAGTGGTGATCGCAGGCTGGACAGGACGTGATGCGGCTGCGGTGGAAGAGCATATCGCGGAGCTCGAGCAACTAGGCGTCAGGCGGCCCGCGTCCATCCCGATGTTCTACCCGGTCGCAAGCGCTCGAGTGACCACGCGCGACACCATCGAGGCGCTGGGAAATGAGTCAAGCGGGGAGGTGGAGTTCCTGCTGCTACAGCACGATGGGCGGCTTTGGCTCAGTGTGGGATCGGATCATACCGACCGGCGCGTCGAGACTTACGACATCTGCGTGTCGAAGCAGATGTGCGACAAACCCGTCGCCGCCACCTGGTGGGCGCTGGACGAAGTCCAGGCACATTGGGATCGCCTGATACTGCGCTCCTATATCGGCCTCGGAGCCGACCGAGCGCTCTATCAAAGCGGGTCGGTGGCCGCGATGCTCGAGCCCGCAACCTTATTGGCCCGATACCGGGAGGCGGGCGGGAACTTCAGCGACGGGATGCTGATGTTTTGCGGTACGCTGCCCGCGCAGGGTGGCATCCGTCCTTCCCGGCACTTCTCGTTCGAAATTGACGACCCGGTGGCAGGCCGCACCATCCGGCATGGGTATGGAATATCCTGTCTGCCGCTGCCGCAGTAATTAGTTCGGAGCCATTTATGCCAATGAATAAACCGCATCTCGAGTTTCATCGCCTGGACTTGAATTCCGGATGGGAAACCATGGCGGGGTATCCTCCGAGTATCAAACAGAAGATCCTGTCGAGCGACCTGGACGAGCGCCGCAAGATGGGCAGTCGAACACGTTTGCTCCGTTTCGATGCCGGCGCCTTCACCACCGCCCCGTTTGTGCACGATCATTGGGAAGAGGTGTACCTGCTCTCGGGCGATCTGGCCGTGGGCAGCGACCAGCAGGGGCAGGGCGGCGAATCGTTCAAGTCACCGACCTACGCCTGCCGGCCACCGGGGGCATTCCATGGACCGTTCAGCTCCAGGCACGGTTGCACGCTGTACGAGATCCACTACTACGACGAGAGCAAGCCATCGAAATAGATCGCAGCCTGCCTCACGATCTGGCTGGTAATTAGCCGCGGGATGGTGAATTGCCAGGGACGGAGAGCGATGCTATAAAGGTAGGATCATCCTACCTTTTGCCACCACCGTGCCCCTGACCGCGCCAGCGCGCTCGCCCACACTCGCCACTCAGGTCGCAAGACAACTGGAGGCGCGCATTTGTGCCGGCGATTGGCCGGTCGGCAGCCGAATCCCCGCGGAAGCCCAGCTGATGAAAGCACTGGGAGTAAGCCGCAACACTTTGCGTGAAGGCGTGCGTTCCCTGGTACACGTGGGACTGCTCGAGTCACGCGTCGGCGACGGCACCTATGTGCGTGCCTTTAGTGAACTGGAAGCACCGCTGGTGCGGCGGGCCCGGCGCGCCGGCGCCGTGGATGCCATCGAGTTTCGCTCCGTGCTCGAGCGCGGCGCTGCTCGACTGGCCGCAGCGCGACGCAGCCCGGACGATGTCGCCAAATTGCGGGAATTGTTACAGCGCCAGCGCGAGGCGGGCCTTGCCGGCAACCGTGAAGCCTACGCCCAAGCCGACAGCGCACTTCACAGCGCGGTGCTCGCCTGCAGTGGCAATGCGCTGCTCAGTGAGGTCTATGGCCATCTCGGCGGTGCTTTGAAACTCGCCGTGAGTCCCGGCCTCTGGGATCGTGCGCTGGCGTTGAGAGAAATCAATTTGCACGCGGCGTTGGTTGAGGCTATTGCCGCTGGCGATGAGGCGGCTGCGGAACTCGCCGCCAGTCGATTGATCGAGGCACTGCAGGCCACCGTCCTGGAAGGCGAGGCACGTATCGCTCGGCCGCGAGCGACCAAAGCCACGGGCCGCGCCCGCTGAGTCAATTCGCGAGGGTTTACCATGTCGACCATATTTCGAGAACTGGGCAATCCGCCGGGTCCCGCATCGTCCTTCACGCGCCTGGCCAATGGCCAGCAGCTGGAGGACATCGTCAGGCCCGCTGAGGGGATCGTATCGCGACGCATCTTTGCTGATCCGGAAGTGTTTGCGATGGAGCAGGAGCGCATTTTCGGCCGCGCCTGGTTCTTCATCGGACACGAATCGGAGATTCCCAGGCGAGGCGATGTCATCACGCGTCAGTGCGGCATCGACCCGGTGCTGCTGCTGCGGGATGAGGCGGGCGTGGTGCGGGCATTCCTGAACTCCTGCCGTCATCGCGGCATGCGCCTGTGCCGCACCGATCGCGATAACGTGCGCCTGTTCCGCTGTCCCTATCACGGCTGGTCCTACAGCACCAACGGCGCCCTGCTGGCCGCCGCCGGCGAGCATCACTATGGGGAGGGGGAGCTCGACAGGGACGCGCTCGGACTGATTCCGGTTGCGCGACTGGGTATTTATCACGGCCTGGTGTTTGGAACCTGGGACCCGAATGCTCCCTCGCTGGATGAATGGCTGGGCGACATGCGCTGGTACATGGATATTATCTTCGGGCGCACGGGGGAGATCGAATTTGTCGGTGTACCCCAGGTGTGGGAAGTGGATTGCTCGTGGAAATTCGCCACCGACAATTTCACCGACAACTTTCATGTCTTCTATGCGCACCAGAGTCTGGTGGAGCTCGGCATGCTGCCGACGGATCCGGACTTCGCCTGTCATGGCAACATGGTGACCCTCAGGAATGGACACATCCTGCATTTCGTCCAGGGCGCGCCCGATGATGCGTATCAGGGGCTGGGTCTGCCCAAGGCGCTGTGGCCGCGCTTTGCACAGAACCTGACTCCGACTCAGGCAAAAATCGCGCAGACGCACGGCTACAGTGCCGGGACCATGTGGCCGAACTTCCACTGGCTGCAGCTCATCACGGCCGGTGACATGGAAGCCCCGCCGGTGGGCATTCTCAACTTGCGGCTGGAAATTCCCATCACCGCGACGCGCACGCGTATGTTTTCATGGTTTGCGATCGACAAGGATGCTTCGCCCGAGTATCGCAAGTTGTCCTACGAAACTTACGTTCGAACATTCGGTCCCGGTGGAATCTTCGATCAGGACGATATGGAAAACTGGGAGGAGTGCACTGCGGCTGCCCGCGGACCGGAGGCCAAGCGCCATACCCTGCACCACAAGATGGGACTGCATCGCGCGCCGGATAAAACCTGGCCTGGCCCCGGCATTGCCTATAAGGATAGCTATGGCGAGATGACCCACCGCGAGTGGTATGCCGAATGGCTGCGATGCATGAGCCGTCCCTTGGCCGATAGAACGGCGAGAGTCATACGATGAGCGCTGCCGTGGCCACTCAAGAACTCGAGCTGAGTCGACCCGGTACGGCGCTATACGGCGAGATTGTTGAATTTCTCTACCGGGAAGCAGACCTGCTTGACAGCAATCGTTTCAGCGACTGGCTGGCGCTGTTCGCTGAGGACATCCACTACATCATGCCGGTGCGCAGCACGCAATTTCTGTCGGGGGGCGCGGGCTTCCAGGAAGTGTCCTTCTTCGACGACAACTTCCAGTCGCTGCGCACCCGGGTGCGCCGCCTGGAGACGGATTCGGCCTGGGCCGAGACCCCCCCATCGCGCACGCGACACTTTGTCAGCAACGTTCTCGCTGCCCCCGCTGGCGGCGCTGGTGAGTACGCGATTACCCTGAATTTCATCGTCACGCGCAGCCGAGGGGATCAGGGCTATCAATTGTTTACCGGGCGTCGTGAGGACACGTTGCGCCGCGAGGCGTCCGGACAGCTGCGGATTGCTCGGCGACGGATCCTGGTCGATCAGACTGTCATCACGGCAACCAACCTGAGCATATTTTTCTAGATTCAAGGAGCACCGATCATGGGATGGTTAGACGGCCAGGTGGCGTTGATTACGGGCGGGGGATCGGGCATCGGCCGCGCGGTCGTGGATCGATACGTCGAAGAGGGCGCTCGAGTGGGGGTGGTGGATGTCGCCGAGGACCGGCTCAAGGAGCTCAAGGCCGAGTACGGTGATCGGATTTGCGGGATCAAGGCGGATGTCACCACGCTCGAGGGCAATGAGCGGGCCGTCAGAGACACCGTGGCCGCCTTCGGAAAGATCGATATTTTTCTGGCCAACGCAGGCCTCGGGGACGCCTTCCGCGAGCTGGTCGACATCCCGCCGGGTGATGTCGAGAAGGTCTACAAGGAAATCTTCGACCTCAACGTCATGGCGGTCATCTTGGGCGCGCGCGTGGTGGTGCCTGAGCTGCTCAAGACGCATGGCTCCATAATCGTGACGCTGTCGAATTCCTCGTTCTACCCGGATGGCGGTGGCGTCATGTACATCGCCAGCAAACATGCCGCTCTGGGCATCGTGCGGCAGCTCGCGCACGAATACGCACCGTTCGTGCGTGTCAACGGCGTCTCACCGGGAGCGACCAAGACCGACATTCGTATGCCGGCCTCGTTCGGTCTGGACGAAAAGGGCCAGCGCATTCGTACCCACACTCACCCCTCGAACAAAGACGCCGCAGTGGAAGCGGTTACTCCTCTGCGGTTACACGCTGAGCCTCGCGATCACGCGGGTGCTTTCGTTCTGCTCGGATCCCGTCGCGATTCCAAAGCGATGACCGGCACGGTGATCGAATCCGAGGCAGGTTTGGGTGTGCGCGGGTTGCGCCGTGTGCGCGGTGGCGATGATCTGAAGGAACGGGTGCTGGGCAAGAAGCCGTGATCGTCCTGGTAACCGGTCATCGCGGGCGGCTGGGCGCGGCCATCGCGGACTCGCTCCTGGCCGGCGGCCATGAGGTGCGGGGATTTGATCTCGCGGACGGCGGTGACGTGCGCGACAGCGAGGCGGTGCGTCGAGCCGCACAGGGCGTGGCTGCGATCGTGCATATCGCAGGCATCGCCGGAGATCGTCCGGCGCGCCCGGCTGATGTCATGGCGGTCAATCTGCTCGGTACCTGGAACGTGCTGCTGGCAGCCGAAGCGGCCGGTATTCGCCGAGTGATCTATTTCTCCTCTGGCAAGGCGCTTGGCATGTTGGAGCGGGATCCGGACTATTTGCCCATCGATGATGCGCACCGTGGATTGCCTTCGCTCCCCTACGCATTGTCCAAGTGGCTGGCGGAAGAAATGTGCGCTGCCTTTACGGCCCGCAGCGGCATCGACACCCTGTGCCTGCGACCGGTGCAGGCCTTTGATGCGGCCTCTTATGCGGCCGCGATAGCGGCGCCCCCATGGACACCCGGTTCGAAGGGCTGCTGGCCCTTGGGTGTGCATGTGGATATCCGCGACGTGGCCAGTGCCGCACGCGCAGCGCTTGAATGCGGGACGAGGGGGCATCACCGCCTGTTATTGGCCGGCCCCGACATCGCATCGCGCCGACCGACGCTGGAACTGGTGGCTTCCATGCTGCCTGATGTTCCCTGGCGCGGCGGCGAGGAATACGTGCGAGACCCGTATCGGTCGCTGGTGGATTGCGCTCGTGCGCAGCAGATCCTGGGTTGGTCGCCGCGCTATAGCTGGCCGGGCCGCTCTTCAGACGTAGCGCGCCACGTTGTCGCGAAATGATTCGATATGCGAGCGCATTGCGCTCTCGGCGCGCGGTGCGTCGTGTTTTCGGATGGCGGCGAGGATCGATTCGTGTTGATCCTGCACGTGATTGTGGCGGCCCACGGTCTTGAGTGAAATAAACCAGAACCGCAACGAGCGGTCATGCAGGCGTCTGAGAATTCCGCTCAGCACGCTATTGCCGGCGATCCTGGCCAGGACGTTATGGAACGCCTGATCGCTTAACATCATCTGCTCGACATTATGAACGCGGGTCCACTGCCCGGCTCGGGTGAGGATATCCTCGAGTTCCGCGATATCGGCCTCTGTCGCACGTTCCGCGACCAGCCGCACGCAATAGGTTTCCGTGAGCAGACGGACCTCAATGATGTGCATCACCTCATCGAGACTGACCGGTTTTACGATCACGCCCTTGCGCGGCATGATGTCGACCAGGCCTTCCAGCATGAGTCGGTGCAGCGCCTGATTGACCGGAGTGCGGCCAAGCTTCAGGCGGGAGCACAGCGCGGATTCGTTCACATATTCACCGGGGGCCAGCGCGCAGGTCATGATTTCGTGCTTGATCAGCTCATAGGCGGTGCCGCGCAGCGAGCCTGGGACTGTCCTTCCTGGCCGCGGTGCACGGCGGCTGGCGGGTTGAGACTTTTCAATCGTCCGAACCTTGGACGCACCGGTCTTCATAATTCGTTTCAAACCCTTCCGATCCTGCGTCAATCCACGTGCACGGACCAAAGTCTGCATTGCCAACGGATTAGTACGTCATGCCGGGCTTGACCTGAACTTCCTTGTGGAGATCCATCTTGAACGGACCACCGGCAAATGAACGATCGAAATAACTCACGGCCACTGTCGCCTCCCCATAGGGAAAGATCGGCCAGTTGAGAATCGTCGGATTGAGGCGGATCCAGTCGCCGGCCTGGCAATAGACTACACCCTGCAGATCGCCTTTGAGCTGCAGGCCCTTGATGATCCCACCGGAGAAGACGAAGTGCCAATCATTCACCTGCACATGGTGAGGGATCAGATAGTCCGCGATTTCCTTGGGCGAGCGTGCAATCGGGGCGGCATCACCCGGGGAATTCTCATCGCGGGTGACGAAGGCAAAGCTGCCATCCTGCGAGGGTGAGGGTACGACATTGCCCACGCGGCGGTGAGTAAACCCTTCCTTGGCCACCATGGCGGTGACCTTCGGATCGAGCAGACCCAGAACTGTCATCGCGTCATCCTTTGATATCGGATGCTTGAAACCCGATACGGTCGCCCTGGCTGAGGCTGGCAGATCAAAGGCGCCGATTCGAAGGGGAGCCACGAGCTCGTTAATATCGGCCAGCGTGTTGTATACACGCCCGTTGGATAGTCGAAGCAGTGCCATAGTTGAGCCTCTTTACGCGGTCAGGTATTGATCAAGCAACCATTGATGGTAGTGAGCCAGCTGAGGCTCGAAACGCGGATGAATGACGCTGCGGTCGTTATACGATGAACGTACGCCCCTTTGCAGCGCTTCGCAGCCGTAGGTGTCCTCATCCTGCACGCTCTTCATGGATTCGACCATGGCGCGAATCGCCGGCTCGTACTGCTTGCGCTCCATGGCCCACGGCGCAATCGATATATGCGTCGAGGCGCGATTGCGATCCACACCCATGTGCTCGGTGGTAATCATGGAGATCTGGTGCGGACTGATATAAGTGATCAGCCCCGGATAGATGCCGATGAAAGTCGAGCGACGGTGGCCGGGGGCACGCGCCTCCTGCTCGCTCATCCACGGTGGGATGCCCGCGGGGAAGCGATGCTCCGGCGTGTCAACGGCTTCGGGCAGACGGCCGCCGTACACGCCCCAGATCTTGCCGAGTGCGAGCTTCTCATGTACTTCCGGGGGAGCATAATTTGCCAGGCGTTCATTGTGAATGCCGCAATGATGATAGGCCTCGTAACCGGTTTCGAATGAGTACTTATAGTTCCAGCTGGTGTCATAGGTCACCCGGCCCGCGGTGCGCATCTCGCCGAGCCTGAAGCGGCTGATGAACGGTTCCAGGCCGGTGAGCTGCGGGGCTAGTGGCGCAGCTTTTGGATCAAAATTGATGAATATCGTGCCTTCCCAGATCTCGAGCGGCAGCGACGGCAGCGCACAGTTGTCCTTATCGAATCCGGGGATGCTTTCGCGGGATACGGCGCGCAATGTGCCATCGAGATTGTAGGTCCAGCGGTGATATGGGCACATCAGGACGCTGGTGTTGCCACTGCCCTCATCGACCACGCGTGCCCATCGGTGCCGGCAGGCGTTCACGAGGCATCGAAGAGTGCCGGCCCTGTCGCGGACGATGACCAGGGGCTCGCCAAACATTGTCGTAGTAAAGTAATCGCCCGGTTTTTCCGCCCAGTCCCAGCGACCGATCGCGAGCCAGTTTTTCTTTAGAATGTGCTCAACTTCGAATTTGTAAATGTCTTCGTCGTAGTAGCAGCGTGCCGGTATCAGGCTGTGAAGATGCGCCGGGTTCTCGCCGCGCACGGCGGCAATTTCAGCCGCGGAGAATTGCGGACGTGTGGGGAGTGAGTGGGTTGCTTGTCCCGCCGGTGGATTCATCGCTCCAACTCCAGGCGCTGGTGGTCATTGCTGAGATCGAGCACAAATCTCTCCACTCGAGCCGTGAAATTTTACTGTATTCTGTATACAGGAATGTGTCAACCGCGCCGCTGGCAGACTCGAATGGTGAAACATGAGCGCTGCCTCTGGCCGGAGCTCGCAGTTGAACAGTCGCGTGACTCAGCTGGCGTAGGTGAAGCTGACTGACCCCAATCCACCTACGCTCGCGCGGATCTCGTCGCCAGGCTGAATGGGCACCATGGGTCCCAGTGCGCCCGTCAGCAAGACATCGCCCGCCTTGAGACACTCACCTCGTTCCGCCAGGATATGCGCCAACCAAACTGCCGCGTTCAGTGGATGCCCGAGGCAGGCAGCACCGGCACCCACGGAGCGCACCCGGCCATTGACCTCGAGCACCATGCCGCATGTCCAGAGATCAAGCCCGTTGAGAGGTTGACGTTCATCGCCGAGGACGAAGTAAGCGGAAGAGCCGTTGTCGGCTACCGTGTCGGCAAAGGTGATCTTCCAGTCCGCGATGCGACTGTCGACGATTTCAATCGCAGGAACCGCGGCGCTGACGGCGGCGGCCAAAGCTTCCGGGGAAATCTGGCGGCCCGCCATATCACTGGCCAGAATAAAGGCGATTTCCGCTTCGGCCTTGGGCTGCAGTAGCTGTGCGTGCTGCAGTTGAGCGCCGTTGGCCACGCGCATATCCTGAAACAACACGCCGTAATCCGGCTGATTCACGCCGAGCTGCGCCTGGACGGCTGCCGAGGTCAATCCGATCTTGCGACCAACGATACGCCGTCCGGCAGCGACCCAGGTTCGGACACTTGCCGATTGAACCGCATACGCACCATCGACATCGGTCGCCGGCAATTCATCGCGCAAGGAGGGAATCGGTCCACTCCGATAGGCCTCCATGAGTCGCTCTGAAATCGCCTGGGGAGAACTCATCGGCTGCTCCTGTCGCTGTCTTGAGGCTTTGCCGGAGTCACATTGAATCGGCACGACGGCGATCCCTGCGCAGCACACGCCACTTCCCGTACCTCAACCACGGCGCTGCGGGCCACCAGCATCATGGCTTTCAATACACCGGCAATGGCGGCGCATACCGGAACCGCCGAGGGACCATGGCCAGCCGCAAAGGGACTGTCATGAACCACGACCTCATGGCTTAGAGCACTAGTCTGGGGCGATGACCATTGCCCCCAGCCAAGACGAGCGGCAATCGAGAACCAACCGGAAAGGACATCCTCGGTGACACTCATCTGGCCCGCGCGGTACTGGCTGAACGATGCCTGCGAATGTAGAAAGGCTGAGTTCTCCAGCGCCTTGAAGAAGAGCGCGGCATTCTGCGCCGATAGGCCATGGGCCACTCCCATCAACACGTCAGGGCGCATCATCACATACCGGATGCCGTCCTCAGTCAGCCGACCGGCATTGAGATCCTGAGTTGCCGCCATCCCGCGCCTCTTTACAGTAGCTCACTGTATGCAGTATACACGAGTGACCCGCGGTGCCGTGGCCGCTCGCGCGCAAAGCTGAAGTTACAATGAACCTCATGGCCTGGCTGAAAAGACAGCTCGTCAGCATCCTCACTCGAACGACGGGTACGTGGATCGGTTCGCCGCGGAAGTAAATGCCAATTGATGCTACACGGGCGCCCTGATGTCGAAGGTGGTCATCGGCATCGGTGCGTCTCATACCACTCTGATGAACACGCAATGGCAGCGGGTCGATCATTTGCCGCGTGCGCATAGCTTCCGCCAAGCGTTGGCGCAGGCTTCCGGCGCGCTGAAACTGGCGCGCCCGGACGCCGTCATCATCGTGGGGTCAAATCATTTTCGCGGATTCTGGCTTGATCTGATGCCCCCCTTCACGATCGGAGTGGGAGAGGTGGTATCGAGCGGCGAGCATGGTACGCCGGCGGGCGAACTGCCAGCCGATGCGTTGCTCGGGCAGCATATCTGCAATGCCCTGATCGAGAGCGAGTTTGATGTCGCCTTTTCGACCCGCCTCGGCGTTGATCATGGTATCAGCCATGCGTATCAGTGGATCGTAGACTCACTCAATATCCCGATTGTCCCAATCGTCATCAACTGTTTCGCCCCTCCGCTGCCTACGCTAAAGCGCACGCAGGCGTTTGGCGAAGCTTTGCGGTCAGCGCTTCGTTCGGCGCCAGGCCGCGAGCGCATCGCCGTTATTGGCACCGGCGGACTGTCCCACCAACTGCCGTTTCCGGACTGGCGATCACCCGTTACCGAGGACGATGCCTATCTCGTGCATTCCTGGCGGGCAGGGCGCGGTCGTTGGCAGGAGTTTGAACCGCGACGACGGGAAATTGTGGTGAATGCCGCGCCGAGATTGAATGAGACATTCGATCGGGATTTTCTGCGTCTGATAGAGAGTGGTCGGGTTGCCGAGATCCCCTCGCAGTTTTCTGATTCGGATCTGATCCGTATCGCTGGTAACGGTGCGGCTGAGATTCGAACCTGGCAGATCATGGCCGCTGCGCTCGAGAATAAGCCCGGTCGGGTCTTGGCCTACTCGGCCATGCCCGAGTGGCTCACCGGTATGGCCGTCGCGGTGATCCCGAATGATTTTGATGACCCCGGAGTACACGCATGACGATATGGACCGATCTGACGGGAGTTCCCTTCTCAGTCTCCTTCGTCGATGCAAATGGGGTTGCAACCCGCGCGCTCATTTCGGGACAAGGCGCAGACATCATCATGCTCCACGGCACCAGCGGGCATCTCGAGGCTTTCAGTCGAAACATCGTCCCGCACGTTCGGGCGGGATATCGCTGCCACGCAGTCGATGCGCTCGGGCACGGGTATACCTCAAAACCCGACTTCGATTACGAAATTCCGAAATACGGCGCGCATATCCTGGCCTATATGGATGCCCAAAGCATAAAAAGAGCGCACTTCATCGGTGAGTCGCTGGGCGGCTGGATTGCCGCCTGGTTAGGCATTCACCATCCGCAGCGCGTACACACCCTGCAGCTGGTGGCCGCCGGCGGCACCAAGGCGCACCCGGATGTCATGAGGAAGATCAAGGAAAGCACTCGGAACGCTGTGCAGACGGACGACATCGATCTTACCCGTAAGCGGCTGCAGCTACTGATGTACGACGTCAAGAACGTGAGTGATGAACTCGTTGAGGTCAGGCACCGGATCTATCATCAGCCCGATTTTGTCGACAATATCGACCATCTGCTGTGCCTGCAGGAGATGCCGGTGCGACAACGGAACCTTCTTCAACCGGAGGACTTGGCGAAGATCACAGCGCCCACGCTGATTGTGTGGGGCAGGAATAATCCCTTCGGCGATGTTCCCGAGGCAGCCGCCATGCAATCCCATATCAGGGGATCCAGCCTCGAACTCTTCGATGCCTGCGGACATTGGCCACAACACGAGCAGCCCGATCGATACAACGAACTGTCGCTGGCGTTCCTGGCGGCGAACAGGAAATAGTAGAACGTTACCGGAAGTTCCTGATGCCCTTGAGCGTTGAACAGCGGCGTTGGTTTGAGCTGGCGTGCGCCCGTATCGATGAAGGTCAATTGGCGACCATCCTCAGTGCACTGATCGACGTTCGGTCTGCGACCGGCGCTGAAGGTGAGCTGGCACGATCGATCGTTGGACGTCTGTCCGCCGCTGGCGTGGACAGCGCCGAGCAAGCGATCGATCAACATCAGTCGAACGCAGTCGGCTGGATACGCGGGTCAGCTCATGGGCCATCCTTGCTGCTCTACTCACCGATTGACACCGTAACCAGCGATGATCCCCAGGAGGACCTGCCTTGGGCTGCCAGGACGCTCGCGCCGGAGATGCGCGCCAAGGCCTGGGTTGCAGACGGGCACGTCTTCGGCCTGGGGGCGCAAAATCCAAAGGGTCATGCGGCCTGCATCATCGCCGCTGCCCAGGCGATCCGGCGGGCGGGTGTGCCGTTGACTGGCGAGCTCCGTCTTGGGTTTGGCGCAGGTGGTATGCCGACCAACGCACGTGCCGGCATGCGCCCGGACTCGGGGCACGGTGCCGGCTGCGCCCGTATGTTGCAGGACCTCCCCAGGCCGACTTACGCGCTCATCGCCAAGTCTGGCTGGGCCGTCTCGTGGGAAGAAGTGGGGTTTGTCTGGTATGAGGTTCGCATCAGCGGTACCCATACCTACGTCGGCAGCCGGCACCTGTTGCCCTACATCAATCCCATCGCGCAAGCTGCGCCGATCATTCAGGGATTAGAAGAGTGGTTTCCGGATTGGGCGGAGCGCAATCGCTCGGGTCTGGTGGCGCCGCAAGGGGTCGTTTCCTTCATTGAGGCAGGATGGGAGCGAATGCCGGCCTTTGTGCCCGCATTGTGTCGCTTCCGTGTTGATCTTCGCCTGAGTCCCAGGACCACGCCGAGTCAGGCCGACGAGGCCATTGGCAACAAGCTGCGTGAACTGGCCACGCAGTCCGGGGCGCAGCTCGAATGGGAGCGGCTGATCGCCATTTCGGGAACCACGACCGCGCCTGACAATCCCATTGTTCGCGTCGCCATTGAAGCCTGGGAGGCCGTGGAAGATCGAGCACATCAGCCTGTGCCGGGACTCTCCGGTGCCACCGATGCGAACATTCTACGCAGTCATGGCGTTCCGACAGCGCGGATCGGGCTGCCGAAGGCCGCCTTGCCAGCCATGGATTTTCAGCGGGGCATGAATACAGTGTCTATCGCCGCGATGGTCAAGTTGACCCGTCACCTCATCTATACGGCCATCGCCGTGTGCCGCCCATGACGGCCATCGTGCCTGATTCGCAGCGCGCCGCGGCAACGGCGAGGCAACTTCGGAAGCTGGCGTCCTGGTGCATTCCCGCGTTGACTACGGCGCTGACGGTGGCGTTTTTTTATCTGCTCTCGACCCGCTCGCCGCTGATCGTGAGACCGGTTGGCTTGCATGGAATACCAGCCGGCACGATCGCGGCGATTGCGATCATATTGCTCGCCCCAGCCGGGGTGCTTGGCTACGCAGCCTTTGCAAATCGTACCGAACGCATTGCCAAGAGATCTCAGCGCTAAAGCGTGGTATCGGTGAATATCACACCCATCGCGATCTTTTCTGCTTTCGTTTTGGCCACACTGTGCATTACTTATTGGTCGAGCCGCCACGCCCGCGATCTGAAGGGCTTCTATTCGGCGGGCAGCAGCATCAAGCCTTGGCAGAACGGCCTGGCGATCACGGGTGACTATCTGTCGGCCGCCTCGTTTCTGGGCACAGTGGCCGTGTTCTACTCCTACGGCCTCGACGGCCTGCTCTACGCCGTAGGCGCCATTGCCGGGTGGCCGGTCGTGACGTGCCTGATCGCAGAACCTCTAAGAGCCCGCGGTCGATTCACCTTCTCGGACGCTCTGTGCCATCACCATTCCAGTACCTCAGTGCGTGTACTAACCGCCGCCAGTACGCTTTGCATATGCGGCTCCTATTTGATAGCGCAGCTTGTGGGCGCCGGAACGCTCATTGAGCTGCTGTTTCACATTCCCTACAGGATTGCCGTGCCGGCTGTAGGGGTGCTGATGCTCTGCTACGTTCTGTTCGGGGGAATGGTGGCTACGACCTGGGTGCAGATTATCAAGGCCACGGCGCTGTTGGCAGTGGCCTTGTTGATGACAATTTTGCTGCTGAAGCGCTTTGGATTCGACCTGCGCGCGCTGGCCGGGGAGGTCTCGGGGGGCCGCGTCGTTGCGCCCTTGATGAGCGACACATTCAGCGCCGTCTCCCTTGCCCTGGCGTTTGCGTTCGGGCCTGCGGGGATGCCGCACATTCTGATGAGATTTTTTACAGTTTCCGATTCCAGAAAGGCGCGGCAGTCGCTGGTGATTACCACGATATTGATCGCATCATTTCAGGTGCTGGTGATTGTGCTTGGATCCGGCGCCGCGACATTACTTCGCGGATCCGGGGGAGGTATTGGCCTGTCGGGCGGCCCCAATATGGCAGTCGTGCATCTCGCCCGGATACTGGGTGGCGACTTGCTGTTTGGTGTCGTTGCCGCCGTTACCTTTGCGACCATCGTTGCCGTGGTGGCGGGCCTCACGCTGGCCGCAGCGGCGGCGATCTCTCACGATCTGTACAAGCATGCCATTACAGGCGGTGCGGCCAGCGAACGATCGGAAGTCGGGGTCTCGCGACTCGCCGCATTCGCAATAGGCGCGTGTGCGATCGGACTCGGATTTGTGTTTCAGCACCAAAATGTGGGCTTTCTCGCAACGCTACCCCTCGTCATCGCTGCAAGCGCTAACTTCCCGACATTGTTACTTTCAATCTACTGGCCGCGCCTGAGTGCAGCCGGGGCCGTTTGCGGCGGATTCACGGGCCTGGGGCTGTCCGTCGTATTGATGACTCTCAGCCCAAAGATCTGGGTTTCTGCGCTGGGACACCAGCATGCCCCATTTCCGTTCGAATACCCGACGCTCTTTTCTCTGGGCGCCGCATTCGCTGTTGCCTATCTGGTCTCGATCACCGATCGTCGCATTCACAGGGTGACCCACTCAGTCAGCCAGGAGGACGCGGCACTTTAGGCAGGGCTCAGCCCGTGCGGGGTAGTTTCGGGTCAGCCGCGTAGGTGGCCTTGGCGGTTATACGCCACTGGGAATCAACCTTATGCAGATGGAAATGCGTGATGAAATCCTTTCCCTGCAATTGGTCTTCGGCAATGGTCGCGGTGGCCATGGTGCCATCGCATTGTACGTTCAGTATGCGACCCTTGAATTGAGGACTGTGTTCACTCGTCGGGGGAAGCTTTCCCATGTAGGTGACGATGGTGGAGGCCGGAGAAATCCGGAATCCATTGGAGAAGTGTCCGCTCATCGAGGCATCCGGGTGAAAGGCCTCGGCCACCAGGCTGACATCGCTGTGGGCGATCCCATCGATGTACTTCTGAACGGTACGCTTGATGGCTTCAATCTCGCTTGCTGTCTCGCCCATGCATCACGCTCCTGCCTTTGCCGAAAATCAACATCGAACCGCGAGCAATGTGGATCGAACCTTTGGCTAGGCGGCGCCGGCTCGAGAGCCGGTTCGCGTCGGCGTCGCCCGCTCCATATCATTCAATGCACGAATCAGCGTGTCCTCGGTGAGCCGCAAATACGAGCGCCAGAGGCCCTCGGCAAGATCGCCGTCGCGTGCTTTCAACGCGTCGCGTATCTTGATCTGCCGATCCACAATCTCGCGTCGCAAGACCTTGTCATTGAGGGTCACTCCTCGAATGAAGTGCAGGTGATTCTCAAACTGCGCAATCAGCGCGCTCAAAGCTCCATTTGAGATGGCGCCGAACATCGCACGCCGAAAACTCTCGTTCGCCTGCGCAAACGGCTGCGGTTGCGTTTTCGAAATAGCACTTGATTCGGCATCGATCGCCCTGGAGATCTGGAGTATTTCCGCAGTGCCGTACTCCGCCGCGGCCATTCGTGCCGCGGCAGGTTCGAGTAAGGCCCGTACCGCAATCACATTGCGGATTTGCTCAATTGATGGGGATGGCACGATGTAGCCACCGCCACGCCGGGCATGCAGTACCCCCTGCTTGGTGAGCTGGCCCAGGGCCTCGCGGATCGGAGTCCGAGACACGTCCAGGCGCTTCGCTAGTCCTTCCTCGGTGATGCGCTCACCCGGGGAAAAAGCGCCGTTCTTAAGCTGGGTCAGGACAACTTCGAAGACCTGTTCACGCAGGGTCGCCGCCTTCTTGACGCTCGAAGCTCGCATCTTGATCCTTTTCTCTCCGGAGACCGATCTTGCTGATTCGCCGACTTATTGCATCGAATCATACCCAAGAAGCACTGGGCCGGCGATGGCCGCATGGATTTTCCAGTGTGTCGATGTTGCATCCGGCACTGTGGTTCGATTCGCATGCAGTATACAATGATGCGTCGATGAGGCCGCAACGTGCGGCCAGACATATCAAGGGTGAGGCGCAAGTGCCTGGTGATCATCCATCATGGACCTGACGCCCATGCCGGTTCCTGCGGGCCGCTATGTCGAGGTCGCGGGGCGTAACTATCACCTCATCGAGGTGGGCTCGGGTGCTCCACTGTTGTTCTTGCATGGAGGAGGTCCGGGATGTACGGCCTGGTCCGACTTCGGAGTAGTCGTGCCTCTGTTTGCTCGTGACCGACGCTGCATCCTGCCGGATCTGCTCCAATACGGTAAGTCGGATAAATCAGCGATTTCGGGACCGATGTGGACCTTCCATGCTCGCTCGATGGCGGGCCTGCTGGACTCGCTGGCAATCGCACGGGTCGACATCGTCTGCAATTCCTGGGGAGGCACGATTGCGCTGTGCCTTGCGGCGCAATTCCCGGATCGCGTCCGGTCGCTGACCATCACCGGTTCGATGCCCGTATTTTATGGTCCTCTCGCCCCATTGCCGGAAGGCGGCCGACGCGGCCGCAATGCACGTGACATCTACTACGGGGGCGAAGGGCCGACGCTGCAGAAGATGGAGAATCTTCTGACTCGCCTGGAATGGTTCAACCCCAAGCTGCTGCCCGATGAAACGGTGGAGATGCGTTATCGCCAAAGCCTCGACCCGCAGGAGATGGCGCTGGCTGCTCGTTCGGACGATCCTCGAGGCCAGTGGCAGGACCTGACTCAGGAATTGGCGCAGATTAAATGCCCGACTCTTTTCTGTTGGGGCTTGAACGACGCGTTTCTGCAGCCGGATTACGCCTTGATGCTCACACGCATGGTTCCAAGAGGGCAGCTCCATGTACTGGATGCGTCATCTCATCATTTGCAGGAAGAACGCCCAGAGCATTACTACTTCATCGTGCGATCCTTTCTAGATCAGCCCGAACCCGACCGGTAACGTCCGCAACCAGATTAGTGTACTGTATACAATAATCGTTGAAGGGTGGATGCCGCACCTGTCCATTGGTCTGGTGTAAAACCAAGGGCGACGTTCGTTGAGGCCTGTGCATGAGTGAATCGGAAGCAGAGGAAGCGGTGAGCCGCCGAAAGCTCGCCCCCGGTGCAAACTGGGACGCGTGGCCGAACTATGAAGCGGCTGCGAGCGGCCTCGAGAACTTCTGGTATCCGGTCATTTGGGCCAGCCAGGTCGGTTACAAGCCGCGGACCGTTCGAGTTTGCGGCAGAAACATCCTGCTGATGCGCGACGCGAACAACAAAGTGCGTGCGTTGGATGATCGTTGCGCTCATCGCGGCGTGCGTCTCTCGCTCGGGTGCCAGCACTTTCCCGGCACGATAAGTTGTCCCTATCACGGCTGGACTTATCGCCTGGCGGATGGTGAGGTGGTCGCGGTCATCACCGACGGCCCGGATTCGCGAGTGTGCGGTTCCACTGGAGTCAGGCCTTACGCGACCGAGGAATGCCTGGGACTGGTGTGGGTGTTCGTCGGCGAAGAGAAAGCCTACCCGCTGGACCAGCAATTGCCGGAAGAGCTCGTCAGCCCACCATCCTTTGCAGTGGGTGGTCGTATAGAGGACCGCACGGGTAACTGGCGCCTGTACGCCGAGAACGGCTTCGACGAGGGACACGCCAAGTATCTTCATAGAACATCGCTGTGGCGTTTGTTCAAGGTGATGCCGACGTGGAACAAGATTCATATCGAACGTGTGGGTCGCTGGCTGTTCCGCGTGGAGGACGAGCGGCACTGGGAAGCTGAATTCCCTGGTCTCGGACGCTGGACCAACCAGCGGTGGTGGAAGTTCAAGCCGCGTCAGCAGCAGGGCCGAATGCTGGGTAATACCGGGGGCTCAGGCAAGAATGACCCGTACATCGCCAGTCTGAACCTGCCCGGGTTCGCGTCCTTGTCGTTGCCAGGGGTACTGCGCATCGCCTACCCACAATTCATTCACTATGAGTTCTACGTGCCCATAGATGCCACGAGGACCAAGTACGTGGGGGTGATGGTTCAGTTCAAAACAGGGCTGGCAAAGCTCGGCTTCTATCTAAAATATCTGCTCGCGATCCGTTGGCTTTTTCATGGACAGTTTTCAGGGCAGGATCACTGGATGGTGAGTGAGACTTCAGCGCCGCCCGAACGCCTGTACCGCCCCGATATCTCTCTGATCGAGTGGCGAAGACTCTTTTCCAGCCCGGAGCTATCGGCGAGGAAATCTGCCCCTGGGGCGCCATCGGCGGGTCAGTAACCAGAACGGCTCTCAGGAGCGAGGTTGCACCGGTGTCAAATTACGCAGCGAGGCTCGGGCGACAGTGGATGCCGGGTAGAGCGGAAATGGCCCCAGGCTGATTACGACCGTCGCTGCCAGGCCGAGCAGTGCCGCCAGCATAAACTCAAGTTCCGTGTAGCGGTGGAAGTGGTCATAGCCGACCCCCATCAGGTAGGGGATGACCGCAATGCCTACCAGCGTTGCTGAAAACGCATGCCCGTAAATGCGGCCATATTCGCGCACGCCAAAATAGCGACTGCAGAGCATGGCGAGCGCATCGCCTTCCGTGCCTGAGCAATACCCGATCAGCACTGCAGCAACCAACGGCCAAGGGTAGGGCAGGCCGATAGCGAGTATCAGTGCGCCGATGGCGCCACAGACAAAGATGCCTGCCGCGACATAGGGAACGAATATCTTGTCGTAGAGATAGCCTGAGCAGAACCGCCCGGCCGTTGCTGCAAATCCCAACAAGGAGGCTGCCAGAATGGATCGATCATGCACGGGATCGATATCCCGAACCGCCGAAACAAGATGCAGCGCCATCGCGAAGATGGCGCCGGCCACCAGCAGGAATGCACCCAGTAGCGCCCAGAATTGAGGCATGCGCATGGCTTCGCGTGCAGTGGCGCCGGGAAGATCTTGCGTAGCACCCGGGGTCGGCGGGTGCACGAACTCCCCAGCCAGCAACTGGTCGACGCGGGGACTGTCCTCGAAGAGAACCGCGACAACCGGCACGCCAACCAACAGTACGATTGCGCCAAGACCGAGGAACGCGGCGTGCAGGCCGCCGAGGTTCAAGAGCAGCTGCGTGTAAGCTGGAATCAGCGCGAACCCCAGGCCCATGCCCGCAGAGGCGATTCCGATCGCCAATCCGCGACGGCGATCGAACCAGGTTGAGATCGTCCGCAGATAGCCCACGCTGTTCGCGCCAGCGCATGCGACACCAACCACCGCATACATGACATAGAAAGCAGTGAGCGAGCTTGCAAATCCGGTTGCCGCCAGCGTCACGCCAAAGCCGAGCATGGATGGCAACAGTACTTTCTTGGCGCCAAGGCGGTCGATCGCGGCGCCGATCAAAGGCATCACGACGAAGATGGCCGCCGTGACGATGGTTGCAATCAGGGAAATCTGTCCTCGATCCCAGCCATAGGCCTGGGCGAGTGGTTGCATCAGAACGCCGATCGAATAAAACGCCACGGGTCCCGGGCTGACCGCTTGCCCTACGGCCGCCGCCACGACCACCCACCAGCCATAGTAGGGTTTGGACTTCATCTGACTCCGGGTCGGGTGTCGGCGGGCGCGCCTTGGGCGCTTGACGCGATTATGTCGACAGTATACAAGAACTTCATCGCGCAAAAAGACGCTGCCTGCCGTGGCCGGCCCAACGAGCATGATTCCAAACTCGATTCAGGACCGCGCCGGTCTGACGCCGTTACAGTGGCTGATCTGCATCGTTGCCGGCATCGGATTTGCCTTCGATCTCTACGAAACCCTGATGCTGCCGCTCATTCTGCGGCCGGCGCTCGCCGATTTGGGAAATCTGGCGCGCGGCACGCGAGCATTTAATCTCTGGGCGGGCCTGCTGCTTTTCATTCCCAGCGCGACTGCCGGCATGGTCGCGCTGTTTGGCGGCTATCTAATGGACCTTCTGGGCCGACGAGGCGTCCTGGTCTGGAGCATTCTGTTGTACGGGTTGTCGGCGTGCGCGGCCGCCTTTTGCCGGTCACTTCCGGAACTGCTGCTGTGTCGCTGCACCACCCTGGTTGGCGTCTACGTGGAATACGTCGCGGCTGTCGCGTGGCTGGCGGAACTCTTTCAGGAACCGAGGCGCCGGGAATCGGTGCTTGGCTACACGCAGACGTTTTTCAACTTGGGCGGACTGATGGTCACGGGTGCCTACTTCCTCGCGGTCACTTTTGCCCAACGGTTGCCAGCGATCAGTGGCGGTCACGCGGCGTGGCGTTATACGTTGCTGACCGGCCTGATCCCCGCGTTACCTCTGTTGATCGTCCGGCCCTTCCTCCCGGAATCGCGCATCTGGCAGGAAAAAAAACTTGCAGGAACCCTCAGGCGTCCAAGCATCGCCGGACTTTTCAGTCCCGGATTGCGAAGAACGACGCTCGTGACGAGCTTCCTCGTAGCCTGCAGCTTCGCGCTTCCTTATGGCGCCATTCAGCAGACTGTTCAGGTGATTCATGATCTGCCCGAAGTGCGCAATCTGACTCCCCGACAGGCAGAGCAGGCGGTAAGCGCGGTGCAATTCTTCCAGGAGATTGGCGGAATAATAGGCCGGCTGGCGCTGGCCATTGTGGTTACGCGGATTGCAAGCCAGCGACGCTTATTGAGGACATTGTTCGGGACATGCATGGTGGCGTTCTCGTGGTTGTATTTCATCGGAGCCACTGGACATCTGATCCAGGTAGAGATTGGGATCGTTGTGGTGTCGCTCCTGTTTAACGGCTTGCACAGCTTTTGGGGAAACTTTCTGCCCAGAGTCCTTCCCACTCACCTGCGAGGTACGGGTGAGAGCTTTGCAATGAATGTGGGCGGCAGAACCATTGGGGTCACAGCAGCACTTATCACAACGCAGCTGGCCAATATCTTACCGGCGCAAAGCGCCGGCGCGCGTCTCGCCTACGCGGCAGGCCTGGTGGCTGCATCGGCCTGTGGCGCCGGGCTGTTGGGTAGTTTCTGGCTACCAGAACCCACTAATGGCCCGTTGCCGGACTGACGCGATTCAGCGCGACCGCAGGCCTCAGATGCCCATTGCACGCCTCGCTGCAGCCAGTTCCATCGGAACCACGCTTGAGTGGTATGACTTTGCTGTTTACAACGTCATGGCTGCGTTGGTTTTCAATGCCGTCTTCTTTCCGTCATTCGATCCGTTGACTGGGACGATATTGGCGTTTTCGACCTACGCGGTCGGATACGTCTCCAGGCCTCTGGGTGGAATCCTGTTTGGACAGCTGGGCGATCGGCGCGGGCGTCGCGTCGTTCTTGTGACGACGCTGTTACTCATGGGCGTCGCCACGGTACTGATCGGCCTGTTGCCGACCTATCAAATCTGGGGGGTGTGGAGCCCCATCCTGTTGGTGACGTTGCGCTTTTTACAGGGCGCGGCCATCGGCGGAGAATGGGCGGGCGCCGTTCTGCTGTCGCTGGAACATGGGGCTTCCCGCCAACGAGGCCGCAACGCTTCCTTCGCGCAGGTCGGGCCGGCCTGCGGCACGATCCTGGGTACGGGGGTAATCGCCGTTATTTCGGCTGTGCTCAGCCCCGCATCCTTCGAGGCCTGGGGTTGGCGCATGCCGTTCTGGTCGAGCATGTCCCTGGTTGTCTTTGGGTTGTGGTTGCGGCGCGGCGTGGAGGAAACACCGGCCTTTCGGGATTTGGAATTACGCCAGGCCACGGCCCGAACACCAATCAAAGAAGTGTTCACTCAGCACGGGCAGCGGCTAATCATCGCCGTCGGCGCGCGCATCGGCCCGGATGTGGTGTACGCGCTATTGGTTGCATTTACCCTTACCTATGTGACTACGGTGTTGCATCTATCGCGATCCCTGGCGTTGGCGGCAACGGTGGTCGGGGCCGCCTGCAATGCAGTCGCGGTGCCCCTGTTCGGCACTCTGTCGGATCGGATTGGACGCAGGCCTGTGTACGCTCTCGGCGCAGCGCTCGCCATCCTGTGGGCGTACGCGTATTTCGCGCTGATGAATACCGCGCGGCCGCTGCTAATCGGTGTCGCAGTCGCGGTGGGTCTCCTGATTCATGCCTCTATGTATGGCCCCCAGGCGGCCTTTGTCACCGAACAATTCCCTGCACGAGTTCGGTACGCAGGCGCATCCATGGCCTATACGCTGGGAGGTCTCCTCGGCGGTGGCTTCGCCCCCCTGATCATGGCCGCCTTGTACAAGTCCTTCGGCTCGACGGTTCCGGTATCACTCTACGTGTCCGCGGTGCTCGCGATAACGTTGATTGCGCTACGTTGGTCCGCAGAAACAGCGAAGGTGCCTCTCATCGAATAACCACGGGCACTCGTTTCGTGTCCCTCGAGGCCGTTTATTTCTCCAACTGATAACATGCGTCAGCCGAAGCGATGTCCGTTGCCGAATATCATCGGCCCGAGAGATTTGTGTCAAGCGCTTGACAGAAGAGCCGATGGCTTAAGTTCAACATGTCTCCTGACGGTTAGAGAGCGACTCAATCCCACGGAGATTCACATGAGCAACATTATTAATGTCTACCTGAAGAAGTTTGTGGCGTCCATGGTGGCAGTGGCGATGACGGGGCTGCTCGCCTGGAGCGTGATTGATTCCACGACCACCGGACCGAGCGATCAGATCAGCGTGGGCGATCAGGCCTGATCGCGGGCAGGGCAGGCAGCCCGAGGCATGCGTGCCGGGCTGCTGCCTGCCGCCGCCCAATGCGCATTTCCGGCCCGTGGCCTCAGGTTCCTGATTACAATGCCGCTGAGCATCTCACGCCGGCAGCTGAGAGGGGATTATGAGCGCGACGCCCGCTGCAAAGGACTTTGGCTCCTCGCTGATCGAACCCATCAAGGCCGACGCGGCTGTCATTGGGATCCTGCGCCGGGACATACACGCCCACCCTGAAGTTGCCTTTGAAGAACAGCGTACCTCCGATCTGATCGCCACAAAGTTGATCGAGTGGGGTATCCCGGTGCACCGGGGTCTGGGAAAGACCGGCGTAGTCGGTATCGTCAAGGGCGGCAGCGGCGATCGTGCGGTGGGACTTCGGGCGGATATCGACGCGCTGCCCATGACGGAGCACAACACGTTTGCTCACGCCAGCATCCATCCCGGCAAAATGCACGCCTGCGGTCACGATGGCCACACCGCCATGTTGCTGGCCGCGGCCAAGTACTTATCCATTCATCGCAATTTCAACGGCACCGTCTACCTGATCTTCCAGCCTGCCGAAGAATCGCGCGGCGGCGCGCGCGAGATGATCAAGGATGGTCTGTTCACGCTGTTCCCCATGGAAGCGATCTTTGGCGCGCACAACTGGCCCGGCGTAGCAGCCGGCAGTTTTGCGATCAAATCCGGGCCGGTATTCGCCTCGAGCAACGAATTCAAGATCACTATCCGCGGCAAGGGCGCGCATGCAGCCATGCCGCACAACGGGATCGATCCGCTGTCGGTGGCCTGCCAGATGGTGCCGACGTTTCAGACCATCATTTCGCGCAACAAACGGCCGATTGACGCGGGGGTGATCTCGGTCACGATGATCCATGGCGGAGAAGCCACCAACGTCATTCCCGATACCTGCGAACTGAGAGGCACGGTGCGGACTTTCACGGGGGAAGTACTGGATATGATCGAGCAGCGCATGCGGCAGATCGCGGACGCAACATGCCAGGCCTTTGGGGCCACTTGCGAGTTTACTTTCCGGCGCAATTATCCGCCTACTGTCAACCATCCAAAGGAAACCGAGTTCGTACGCAGCGTCTTGAGCAAGCTAGTCGGACCGCACAATGTGCAGGAGTTCGAGCCGACGATGGGAGCGGAGGACTTCAGCTTCTATCTGCTGGAGAAGCCCGGCTGCTATCTCCTTATCGGCAATGGTGAAGGCGAGCATCGCCCCGGCGGTCACGGCGCCGGGCCCTGCATGCTGCATAACCCCAGCTACGACTTTAACGACGAGCTGATTCCGCTGGGCGGAACGATGTGGGTCAGGCTGGCTGAGGCGTGGTTGGGCGCAAAGCCTCCGGCAGCTTGAGCATCGCCCACAGGCCGACGATGCTGGTGGCAATCACATAGTAGGCGGGCGACAGCCGGTCGCCTGTGACCCCAATCAACCAGGCAATCACGAACTGCGTGGTGCCACCAAACACGCTAACGGCTGTCGCATAGGCTATGGCCAGTCCGGAACTACGCACCTCGTTGGGGAAAGTTTCGGTCAACATTGTGAGCGCCGCGGCACCGCTCAGAACTCCCAAGAGCGTCAGCAGCGCAGTCACCAACATCAAAACGACCGGGGTGCTGACCGACATCAGAAGAAGAAAGGCTGGGTAGACCGCCGCCAGCAGCATGACTCTGGGCGCAATCATGACCAGCCTGCGGCCATAACGGTCAGACAGCTTTCCGCCCAATATCGCCCCCGCAGCCATGATCGCGCCGTTGGTAATCGTGGCCAGCATGGCCTGGGATGCGGGCATGCCAAGCGTGGTGAGCGCGTACGTTGTCATGTAGTTGCTCACGTAAGTGGAGATGGTCAGGCACATCAGGACTAACACAGCGAGCATCAGCAACCGACGATGTTGATCCCAGAGCAGTCCCAGTACGGCTGCGCTGCCACGCGATCCCGGCGCCTCGAGCGTCTCGGGCAGGCGGCGGCGGATGTACAGCCCTACCGGCACGATCACCAGTCCAAGCGCAAACGGAACGCGCCAGCCCCACCCCGCCATATGTGCTGGGTCGAGTATCGTTGATAGTGCGGCACCGACAAGTCCGGCGGCACAGACTGCAATGCCCTGACTGGCGTTCTGCCAGCTTACAAAAAGGCCACGGCTGCCAGATGGAGCGCATTCGAGCAGTACGGCGGTGGAGGGACCGACCTCACCGCCAAGCGCCAATCCCTGCACCAGTCGCGCGACAATCAGGATTGCCGGAGCCCACACTCCGATGCGGGCGTAGGAGGGTGTCAGTACCAGCGCCAGGGTGCCGATGGCCATCAGGCTGATCGTCAGCATCAGGGCTGGTCGCCGACCAGACCGATCGGCATACGCACCAATCAACAGTGCGCCCAGCGGCCGCGTCAGAAAACCAACCCCAAAAGTGGCCAGCGTCAAAAGCAGGCTCGCAAACGCACTGTCGGTAGGGAAAAATGCGTGACCGATGTAGACCGCGAAAGTCGAATAAGTCAGGAAATCGTAAAACTCGAGTGCATTGCCAGCTACGGTCGCCGCGACGGTCCAGCGATTCAGCGATGGCGGCGGCTTGCCAGGTGATCGAAGGGCGGGTGGTTCACCGGGTGTCGGCTGCGGGACGCTCAGCGTGTGGTTCATATCGATAGAGGTATCGTACCCGGATTGATTCGGTCGATGGTGCCAATAGAGGCAATCGATTTCCTTCCGGCGCAATTCGGGCATACCCTCGCGATCAAATTGAATTCACTATGCGGGGACAGTACCGATGAACGCAGTAGTCAACGAGAGCAAATGCCCGGTCGGTCACATGGCCGGCGGAGGCACCACTAACCGGGACTGGTGGCCCAACGATCTGCGGATCGACCTGCTGCACCAGCATTCCTCGAAGTCCGACCCGATGGGCAAGGATTTCAACTACGCGAAAGAATTCAAAGGCCTTGATTACCAGGCGCTCAAGCAGGACCTGCTGAAGGTGATGACCGACTCCAAGCCGTGGTGGCCGGCGGATTTCGGCCACTACGGACCGCTGTTCATTCGCATGGCGTGGCATAGCGCCGGCACCTACCGTATCGCGGACGGACGCGGCGGCGGCGGCCGCGGGCAGCAGCGCTTCACACCGCTCAACAGCTGGCCCGACAACGCCAGCCTCGACAAGGCCCGCCGTCTGCTCTGGCCCGTCAAGCAGAAGTATGGCCGCAGGATCTCCTGGGCGGATCTGATGATCCTCACCGGTAATGTCGCGCTGGAATCGATGGGCTTCAAGACGTTCGGCTTCGGCGGCGGCCGCGAGGATGTGTGGGAACCGGACCAGGATGTGTACTGGGGCCAGGAGAAGGCGTGGCTTGGCGG
>Ga0302320_10005331_pt1 | contig 28927 bp, 25 predicted proteins | sample Bog_T0_3_FD_202130 | JGI IMG/M metagenome (GOLD analysis project Ga0302320, IMG submission 202130) | Peat permafrost microbial communities from Stordalen Mire near Abisko, Sweden - Bog_T0_3 | ecosystem: Environmental > Terrestrial > Soil > Wetlands > Peat | place: Sweden: Abisko, Stordalen Mire...
AGCACCCCGAGAAGTACTTTGCCCTCATCCTTGATATTCGCAGGAGGTATTCGTTGCCAGACCTCCCCAAGGCGGCGATCGAACCGTAGCCGGCCGATGATCGCGAATTAACGTCCCCGTCTTATGGTAATGTACCCGCGGTGCGCTCAGGTGCGCTGCGTTGGCAGGGGCTCCAGGGGTGCATCGAGCGTTTGCCGGACCGTCGTGAGAAGCTTGGCCATATCAAAGGGCTTGTGGAGCAAGGCCAAGGTGGCGCTCGCACGGAGGCCCCGGTGCGCGGCCTCCTGGCTGTAGCCGCTGCTAATGATCACCCTTAGGCCTGGCTTTAGGGCGCGCAGCCGGGTCGCCAGTTCATGGCCGTTCATCTCGCCCGGCATGACCATGTCCGTAAAGAGGAGGTCGACCTCGCCGCGGAGCTTGTCCCACTGGCGCAGTGCATCGGTTGCATCCACCGCCGCAAAGGTCTGGTAACCGTAGCGCCTGAGGGCAGTCAGGGTCGCCGTGCGCACGCTCTCCTCGTCCTCCACGACCAGCACGGATTCGTTTCTCCCCGGCAAGGGCCGTGGGTCTACCCCGCTGCCGGCGACCGCAGCCGTGGTGCCGCTCGCCGGCAGGTACACCCGGAACGTGGATCCGCGCCCAACCGCACTCGTTACCTCGATCCACCCGTGGTGCTGCTTGACGATCCCATGCACGGTCGCAAGCCCGAGCCCCGTGCCTTTCCCGGGGCCCTTTGTCGTGAAGAACGGCTCGAAGATGTGCCGGAGCGTGGCCTCGTCCATGCCGCTGCCCGTGTCGCTGACGGAGAGCCTCAGGAAACGGCCCGTCCGCGCATCGGGGTTCGCTGCGGCGGCCTCCCACCCCAAGTCCACGGCCTCGAGTTTCAGGGTCAGCTGCCCGCCCCGGGGCATGGCGTCCCGGCCGTTCACGCACAGATTCATGACGACCTGCTCCAGCATGCCCCCGTCCGCCTCCAGGATCGGCAGTCCCGGCTCCGCCTGAAAGGACAGCTCGATCCGCTCGCCCAGCAGGCGCCTGAGCATCTTCAGGAGGCCCTGCATGAGCTCCCTCAAGTCGATCGCGCTGGGAGCCATCGCCTGCTGCCGGCTGAAGGCAAGCAGCTGCCGGGTCAGGGAGCTGCCCCGGAGCACCTCCCGCTCCAGCTCTTTTAGGGAGGCGCGGGTGTTCGGGTCCAGCGAGGCTTCCTCCTGGATCAGGCCCAGGTGCATCAGGACGGCCGCCAGGATGTTGTTGAAATCGTGGGCGACCCCGCCCGCCAGCTGGCCGATGGCCTCCATCTTCTGTGCTTGACGGAACTGCTCCTCGGAATCCTTGAGGGCGGCCTCCGCCCGCTTGCGCTCCGTGATGTCGACGGTGACCGTGAGCAGGCAGCGCCGACCGCCGACCATCACCTCCTCGCCGTTTAAGAGCCCAATAAGCTCCGCGCCGTCCTTCCTGCGGAAAATCATCTCCTGGCCCCGGGCCCGGCCGTGGTCCCGGACCTCGCGAACCAGGCGCGACCGGTCCTCCTCCCTGGTCCATCCGACTCCCGCCGCGGTCCGGCCAATCATCTCCTCGCGCGAGAAGCCGAACGCCTGGACGAGCTCGTCGTTCACCTCGACAAACTCGGCGCTCAGCATGTCCGTGAGGGCGATCCACACCGGGGCCTCGCGGTAAACCGTCGCGAGCCGCTGCTCGGTCTCGCGGAGCGCCGTCTCGGCCCGTTTGCGCTCACGGGTGTCCCTGACAAAAAACACGGTGGCCGCGCGGCCATCAAAGACAAAGGCCGAGGCCGAGACCTCACCCTCCACTTCGCTGCCGTCGAGCTGAAGGAACACCTGCTCCGAGAGGGGCAAGGGCCGCTGGACCTCCTGGAGCTGGATAAGATAGGCCTCCACTTTGGCGCGGGAATCCGCGCGCGCGCGCTCGAGGACCGGGGTCCCCAGGAGATGTCCCTCGCTCTCCGCGCCAAAGAACCTGAGCGCGGCAGGATTGGCATACACGATCACATGCTCGCACTGCACAAAGATGGCGGTGGGGGCGTGCTCAACGACCGAGCGGAACCGGCTTTCGCTCTCCTTCAGGTCCTCTTCCAGCTTCCGGCGGGCAGAGATGTCCTGAACCACCCCGAAAACGCTGTTGGATTGCTTGTCGTAGGAAGCGGTCGAATGCACGGCCACGATCCGCCCGTCGCTCGGGCGGCGCACCTCGAATTCGATATCATAAGTGCCGGTCCCGGCGATCACCCGCTGCAGCTGCCGGTCCAGCTCATCGCGGTAGGCGGGCAGCGGAAAGCTTTTGACGACCCCGGCGGGCCATTCCGGCTGCCCAAGGCCGTAGATCGTCCAAGCTCCCTCGGAACCCTTGAATACGCCCCTGTCCAAGTTGAGCTCCCAGTGGCCAAATCCGCCCGCCAGTTCCGCGCGGCGAAGGCGCGCCTCGCTCGCCCGGAGCGTCCCAAGGGCCCGGTTCCGCTCGGCCAATACCGCAGCCGTGAAAAGCCCGGTGAGCGTCACCACCCCGAGAAAGAGCTGCAGGGAAGCGACCTGCCCCATGGGCGACAAGCCGCTCGCCACGAGGGTGCCGTCGCTTCGTGAGGAGAACCAGGCGGCGAAGGCCGCCGTCCCCAGGTTGACGACGGCGGCCGTTCTCAATCCAAAACGGAGGGTCGCCCACAGCACGCAGGGGATGAGCAGGTATTCCAGGTGAAGGTTCAGGCGGGGCGTATAGCAAAACGCCAGGGTGGCTATGGTCGCCACCACCACGAAGAGCGCTCCGGCCTCGAACCGGGCGCCGCTCCCGGCACTCGAACTGCTGTCCCTGCCCCACGTGAGGATAAGCGGCACCACCAGCAGGACGCCCAGCATGTCGCCGCTCCACCAGAAAAGCCAACTGTCGTGGATCGTGCCAAACCCCAATGTCGGCGTGAACCTAAGGAGCCCCACACTCGCGTTCACGCAAGGCCCGAGAATGGCGCAGAACCCCACCATGCCCAGGACCTCCCTGATCGTCGAGAGGTCGGGCTTATAGGACACAAACCGGCGCATCAGCCACGCCCCGGACAGTGCGCCAAGGCAGTCGCTCCCGACGTACTGCGCCGTCTCCAATACGCTATGGCCCAACACCAGGTCGAAGGTTCCACCCCCGAGCAGAGCCATCGCCAAAAACCCGGGCCAATACCGGGTCTGATACCGCAGCAGGACGCCTACCGACAAGCCGCAGGGAAGCCAAAAGTGGATAAAGGGCCCGTTCGATGGGGAAAAATAATAGCCCGCTGCGGCACAGGCAAAATAGGCGACGCCGAAAAAGAGCATGCAAGCGGACAACCGTGTTGTCTTGCCGATTCCGCCGGGCGCCAGGGATCGCATATTCATCCGGTGTGATTTTCCGGGGGTCGGCCAACGAGGGTCCCCGAGCGGATGCGCGAAAGCCGCCTCGATTGCCGACTTAAGGCGATCCGAGAAAGCTTTGGGAATCGGGAGCAAGGGTAGGTATTGAAGCGGGGCTGACGGGCGGCCTGACTGCGCGTACGGCCGCATGGGGGTTGTCTCTAACGGGGTCCCTTGGAGAGAGTGTTCCAAAACGGATCCTGTTGGCAAACCGTTTGAACAGACTAAGAGTGGCGCTGCCCCCCCGGAGTACGGCGTTGAAAACGGCAGGCGATTTTCCGTCCTTTACCGGGGAAGCTCGAGCGTCCCCGGCGCAACGTAATGAACGGCAAACCCCAACTTGTCCGACCATTCCGCGATCACCTTGGAAACCGGCGAGGTGCCCGAGGAGCCCCCGTGCCCCGCATTCGACTCGATCCGGATCAGGACAGGGCCGGATCCCGGGACCAGGGAAACCTCGTGCTGGAGCGCGGCCGCGTACTTGTAGGAGTGCGCGGGGAAAACGCGGTCGTCATGGTCCCCCGTCGTGATGAACACCGGCGGATACCGGGTGCCGGGCCTGACGGTGTGAACCGGCGAATACGCCCTCAGGTACCTGAAGCCCGCCGGATCATCGCTTGTCCCGTAGTCGGAGGCCCACGCCGCTCCGACCGTGAATTTGTGGTAGCGGAGCATGTCCATGACGCCGACGCCCGGGAGCGCCACGGCGCAGAGCTCCGGGTGCTGGTTCAAGACCGCGCCCACGAGAAGGCCGCCGTTGGAGCGGCCCTCGATCAGCAGGCGGTCGCGCTGGGTGTAGCCCTGTGCGACCAGGTAGTCCGCGGCCGCGACAAAGTCATCAAACACATTCTGCTTTCGCTCCTTGGTGCCCGAGAGGTGCCAGGCCTCGCCGTACTCGCCGCCACCGCGCAGGTTCGCAACCGCATAGACGCCGCCCATCTCGACCCAGACCGCCGGGGGCACGGCATATTCCGGCGGGATCGTGATGTTGAACCCCCCGTAGCCGTAGAGCCAGAGCGCGGAAGATCCGTCGAGCTTCAGGCCCTTCTTGGCCGTGATGAAGAGCGGGATCCGGGTGCCGTCCTTTGAGGCGTAGAAGACCTCGCGCGTCTCGTACCGGGCCCCGTCGAAGGGGTTCGGGGGACTCTGGAAGACCCCGGGTTTGGCCGTGTCCAAGTCCTCTTTGAGGATCGAGGGCGGCGTCAGGTAGGACGAGAACTTGTAGTAGAGCTCGGGATCGCTCGCGCGGCCGCCGAGGCCCACGACCGATCCAATGCCGGGAAGCGCGATCTCGCGGCGCCGCGATCCATCCAGGGCGCACACCGAGAGGTGGCTCTGCACGTCGTGCTGGGTCAGGATCACGAGCTTCCCGCCGATCAAGTCCGCGCTTTCGATGCTGTCAGGGCCCTCCGGGACCGGCACCTTCCAGTCCTTCACGGCGGGTGCCGAAAGGTCGATCGCGACGACCCTGCCCTTCGGGGAACCGAGCGTCGTCATGACGTAGAACACGCCGCCCGCATTGCCCGAGAGTTGGTACTCGGCGTCGAACGCGTCCAGGAGCCTGATGACGGGACCGCCCAGGCGCGGGGCCGAGGGATCCATTAGGTCGGCGTAGTAGATCGCGCTCTGGGTCTTTCCGTTCTGCCTGACGTCGATCACCAGGTAGCGCCCGTCGTCGGTCACCTCTCCGCCGAAGAACCATTCCGGATGGTCCTTCATCTCGAAGATCAGGGTGTCCGCCGCCTGGTCGGTGCCGAGCCTGTGGTAAAAGAGCTGCCGGCCCGAGAGTGTGCCGAAGAGCTTGTCGCCCTTGGCCACCTGCGGGAACCGGCTGTAGAAGAAGCCCTGTCCGTCATGGGTCCATGACAGGGCCGAGAACTTGACCCAGCGGATCACGTCGGGGAGGTCCTTGCCGGTCGCCACGTCGCGGACGTGGAACTCATTCCAGTCCGAACCGGCCGTCGCCAGGCCGTAGCCCAGGAGTTTCCCATCGTCCGTGGGCGCGATGTCGGTCACCGCCACGGTTCCTTCGCTTGAAAGGGTATTGGGGTCAATCAGGACGCGCGCCTCGGTCCCGGGGGCGTCGATCACGTAAAGGACGGCCTGGTTCTGCAGGCCGCTATTCTTAGTAAAGAACATGCGGCTGCCCCCCTTTTGCGGAAGGCCGTAGCGCGGGTAATTCCAGAGAGTCTCGAGGCGGCGCCTAAGCGCCAGGCGCTCGGGAATCTTCTCGAGCGCCACTGCGGTTGTCGCGCGCTCGGCGGCCACCCAGGCCACCGTTTCCGGCGAATCGATCTCCTCCATCCAGCGGTAGGGATCCGACACCTTTTCGCCAAAGTAGTCATCTGTCTGGGCGGACCGGCGAGCTTCGGGATAATCCATTGCGAAAGACGAGGTTAGTGAAAACGCCAGTAAAATTGTGAATAAGTACAAAGATTGCCCCAAAGTGGAACGATTCATGGTACATCAGTGTCGGCTAACCGACGTGAAGTCCAAGAAAGAAGTGATCCCAGGAAGTCGCGACCTGCGTTTTGACACGCTGCGAGGCCTCTTTCTCGTCCTCATGACGATCAATCACTTACCAACCGAGATGCGCGTCGCGACCGACCAGCCCCTCGGCCTCTTTACCGCAGCCGAGGGTTTTGTCTTCCTCTCGGGTCTCCTCGCCGGATGGGTCTACACCCGCAGGTACCGCTCCCTGGGCCGGGAGGGCTTGTGGCAGGCCACCACGGAAAGGGCGAAGAGCATCTACCGCTGGCACATCGGGGCCCTCCTGGCCGCCTTTGTCCTCGTGCAGCTGACCGAGCACCTGCTCGGCTACTGCTCGCCCAACGTCCCGAAACTTTTCTTTGAGCACCCGCTTGAGGCCCTGGGCCTTGGGCTTTCCCTGCTCTACCAGCCCGGCCTTCTCGACCTCCTTCCGATGTACTGCGGCTTTGTGCTCCTTTTGCCGCTTGTCATCCGCAGCCTGGAGAACGGGCGCAGAAACCTGGTCCTGGGCCTGAGCGCGGCCCTCTGGCTCGGCGTGCAATGGGCTCCTCCCATAGACGGGGCGCCCCTCTACCCCATCAACACCGGCAGCTTCAACCTCCTTGCCTGGCAGTTCCTCTTTGTGGCGGGGGTCGCCGTGGGCCATGCGCGGGTAAGCGGCTTCGCCCAGCTTGCGCGCCCCAGCCGCTGGGTCCTTGCGGGCGCCGCCGCCGTGGCCGTGTACGGGCTGGGTGTCAGGCACCTGCACTGGGGCTCGCTCTGGCCCCAAGCCACGTTCGGGATGTTCCTCAATAAGCCCGCCCTCGGCCTTCTGCGCCTGGCGGACTTCGGCTCGGTGGCCTACCTGGTCGCAATCTTCGGGAGCAAGTTCCCCGCGCTCCTCACCTCGCGCGCGCTTTCGCTCCTCGGGCGGCACTCGCTCGCGGTCGTGGCGGTCCAGAGTGTCGCGATCATGACCCTCCTGCAGTTCCCGGCGCTCTTCGAGACGGCGACCTCAAGGACCGTGGTCGCCGCCGGGGTCGTGGGCCTCCTCTTCGCCGCCGCAAACTTCCACCAGGTCGTCTTTGGCAAGGCCCCCGCTCCAATCGGAACTCGCCAGCCCGCGGACGGGCGTCTAGTCGAGTCCGATGGAGCAAACGCGGCTTGAGAAGCAGGTCCAGTTCATCCTCGAGGTCGACAAGCTAAAGGAGATCTTCCGCCAGACGGTCTGCACGCAGAGCCGTCGCGCGGAAAACGACGCCGAGCACTCCTGGCACATCTGCATGGCCGTGGTGGTCCTCGCCGAGCACGCGAACGAGCCCGGCATGGATGTCCTAAAGGTGCTCAAGATGCTCCTCATCCACGACCTGGTGGAGATCGATGCCGGGGACACCTTCGCCTACGACACCGCAGGCATGGCCGGTCAACACGACCGGGAGTCGGTCGCGGCGGACCGGATCTTCGGGATCCTGCCCGAGGACCAGACCCGCGAATTCCGGGCCCTCTGGGACGAGTTCGAGGAGAAGAAGACGCTCGAGTCCCGTTTTGCCAACGCGATCGACCGGTTCCAGCCCTGCCTGCTCAACACGAGCACCGAGGGGAGCGCCTGGAAGCGCCACAAGGTGACCGAGGACCGGGTCATCGCGCGCAACGCGCACATCGCCCTCGGCTCGGCGGCGGTCTGGGAGGAGACCTTGAAGCGGATCAAGCGGACCGTCGCGGAGCACCACCTGGAGCCTGGGCCCGCGCCGTCCGGCCCCGCTAAAGGTCCCTGAAGGAACCGAACTCGGGGTCGAAGAGCCGCCGGTAGGTCCGGACAATCATCCCGTCGGTGAGACCGGCCAGCCAGTCGCAGATCTGCCGCGCCTTGGCCCGCTTGCCCTTGGCATTGTCCATGAGCTTTCCCACCGCGGGCGGCAGGATCCGCACGACCCGGGGTCCCGGCTCCACATAGTTTCGCCAGCAGGAGTCCCAGAGGTCGAAGAGCACCTTGCGCGCCTTGTGCTCCATCTGCTGGAGCTGCGGGCTCTCGAAGATCACGTCGTTGGCGAGCTTCTTGTAGAAGAGCGCCTGGCGCTCGGCCTCCGGGGCCACCACGAGCTCGAAGCGGTAGCGGTGGGTGCGCCCCGCCATGAAATTGTCGCGCTCCCGGAGCTTGCACGCCGTGATGAAGGAGCCGATCCGCGAGGAGAAGATGGACTCCAGCCGGTCGGTGCGGATCCCGTCCAGGAGCTCGTCCAGGAGCCGCAGTCCCGCCGGGTCCTTCACGTTCTGGTCCGCCCAGGCCTCGATCCGGTCGATCGTCAGGAAGCCCGTCTTAACGCCGTCCACGATGTCGTTAAGCGAGTAGGCCGCATCGTCGGCCCAGTCCATGATCTGGCACTCGACACTCTTGAAGGCGTTCAGCTTCTCGCCGGGCGAGAGCGCCCTCGGGATCCGCTCTCCGCCGAAGACAAACGAGAGCACCTCCGCCTGGGACTCGTAGAGGAAGTGATTCTTGGGGGGCGTCTTGAACTGGCTGAAGAGGGTCTTGTACTTGAGGACGCCGTCCAGGAGCGCGCGCGTCGGCTGCATCCCGCGGACGCCGCTCCGGTCCTGGTACATGGTGCCGATCAGCAGGTGGAGCGTCTGGGCGTTCCCCTCGAACCCGCCGTAGCCCACCATGAGCTCCTGGAGCGTGCGCTCGCCGGAGTGCCCAAACGGGGGGTGCCCCAGGTCGTGCGAAAGACACACCGCCTCCACCAGGTCGCCGTCGATGTAGAAGTCGTCCTTAAGGGGACCATTCAGGGTGCGCAGGTAGTGGCAGATGGACCTGCCGATCTGCGCCACCTCCATGGAATGGGTGAGCCGCGTCCGGTAGAAGTCATACTCCCCGGAGAGGAACACCTGGGTCTTTGACTGGAGCTTGCGGAAGGCGTGCGCGTGGATGATCCGGTCGCGGTCGATCTGGAATGCGTTGCGGTAGTCGGTCTTGCGGTCCCCGCCATACGTCTCGCGGTCAAAATCTCTGTAGAAGCGGTTGCTCATGGGTCCCTTGTCGGGGGAACAAGAGCAGGGAGGAGGCGGGTCGGACGCAATCTCTGACATACGCCCCGGGGCTTGTCGGTTCGGTATTGTTCTAAGGCCCTTTGGGGGCAATCATGGCCCTTTCCCACATGAGAGCCAAGACGATGCGAGCGATCTCCAAGCTAACGCCGGGGCCGGGCCTCGGCCTCACGGAGGCCCCGGTCCCGGTGCCGGGTCCGAACGATGTGCTGATCCGCATCAAGAAGACCTCCATCTGCGGCACCGACGTCCACATCTACAACTGGGACGACTGGGCGCAGAAGACCATCAAGACCCCCATGATCATCGGCCACGAGTTCGTGGGGGAGATCGAGGAGGTGGGCTCCGCGGTGCAGCGCTTCCAGAAGGGCGACCTGGTGGATGGCGAGGGCCACATCGTCTGCGGGGTCTGCCGCAACTGCCTGGCCGGCCGGCGCCACCTCTGCAAGGACACGAAGGGCGTGGGCGTCAACCGCAACGGCGCCTTCGCCGAGTACCTCTGCATCCCGGCCACAAACGCCGTTCCCGTCGATCCCGCCATCCCGCTCGACGTCCTCTCCTGCTTCGACCCCCTGGGCAACGCCACCCACACGACGCTCCAGTTCGACCTGGTGGGCGAGGACGTGATCATCACCGGCGCGGGCCCGATCGGCTGCATGGCGGCCGCGATCGCCAAGCACTGCGGAGCCCGTAAGATTGTCGTGACCGACGTGAACCCCGACCGCCTGGCGCTTGCCGCCAAGATGGGCGCCACCCGCGTGGTCGACGTCTCGCGCGAGCGCCTGCCCGACGTACAGGCCGAGCTCGGCATGAAGGAGGGGTTTGACGTGGGCCTAGAGATGTCCGGCAACCCGAAGGCCCTAAACGACATGATCGACAACATGGCCCATGGCGGGAGGATCGCGCTCCTTGGCATCATGCCCGCCCACGCGGCCGTCGACTGGAACAAGGTGGTCTTCAACATGCTCACGATCCGCGGCATCTACGGCCGCGAGATGTACGACACCTGGTACAAGATGACCGCCATGATCCAGAGCGGCCTCGACATCTCCCCGGTCATCACCCACCGGATGGCCTTCACCGATTTCCAGAGGGGCTTTGACCTCATGCGATCCGGCAAGAGCGGGAAGATCGTCCTCGACTGGGAGTGATCCCAATAGAGGGAGGCTTTTTTTCCCACTTTCCCCATGTCCCCGTCCTACCAAAAGCACCTGCAGGAAATCCTTTCCGAGATCACGGCCGCCGGCCTGTCCAAGAAGGAGCGCGTGATCGCGACCCCCCAGGGGGCCGACATCGCGGTCTCCGGCGGCGCCCATGTGCTCAATTTCTGCGCCAACAACTACCTGGGCCTGGCCGACCATCCCGAGGTGGTCCGCGCGGCGCACGCCGCGCTCGACCGCTGGGGCTACGGGCTGGCCTCCGTGCGGTTCATCTGCGGCACGCAGGAGATCCACAAGGAACTTGAGGCCGCGCTCTCCCGCTTCCTCGGCACCGAGGACACGATCCTCTACTCCTCCTGCTTTGACGCCAACGGCGGCGTCTTCGAGACCCTCCTCGGGGAGGAGGATGCCGTGATCAGCGATGAACTGAACCACGCCTCGATCATCGACGGCATCCGGCTCTCCAAGGCCAGGCGCTACCGCTACAGGAATCGCGACATGGCCGACCTGGAGGCGAAGCTCACCGAGGCCACGGCCGCCGGAGCCCGCTTCAAGATGATCGTGACCGACGGCGTGTTTTCGATGGACGGATTCATCGCGCCCTTGCGCGAGATCTGCGAACTTGCCGAGCGCCACGGCGCCCTGGTCATGGTCGACGACAGCCACGGCGTGGGCTTCATGGGGCCAAACGGGCGCGGTACGCACGAGCACCACGGGGTCGTCGACCGGGTCGACCTGTTGACAGGGACTCTCGGCAAGGCCCTGGGCGGGGCCACCGGCGGCTACGTGAGCGGCCGGCGCGAGGTGATCGACCTCCTGCGCCAGCGCTCGCGACCCTACCTCTTCTCGAACACGCTGCCCCCGGCGATCGCGGCGGCCTCGATCGCCTCCCTCAATCTGATCACCCGCAGCCCCGAATTAAGGGAGAAGCTCCACGCGAACACCCGGTTCTTCCGGGAGGGCCTGAAGAACGCGGGGCTCTCGATCAAGGAGGGCACCCACCCGATCGTCCCGGTCATGCTGGGCGACGCCGCCCTGGCCCAGCGCTTTGCCTCCCGCATGCTCGAGAAGGGCATCTATGTCGTGGGATTCTTCTTTCCCGTCGTGCCGCAGGGCGCGGCGCGGATCAGGACGCAGGTGAGCGCCGCGCACTCGACCGAGAACTTGGAGAAGGCCATCCGGGCGTTCGCCGAGACCCGGAAAGAGCTCGCCGGGTAGCGCGCCTTTAATCCATCTGTTTTGCCCATGCCCAAACCCACCGAAGCCGCCCTCCGCAGACTCGAGAAATCCGCGCGCATGGCCGCCGCGCGCGCCTACGCGCCCTATTCCAAGTTCCCCGTCGGGGCCGCCGCCCTGGGCGACTCCGGGAAGATTTTTTCCGGGTGCAACGTCGAGAACGCCGCGTACGGGCTGTGCAACTGCGCGGAGCGCACGGCCATCTTCTCGGCCGTCGCCGCCGGCGAGAGCTCCGTCCTGGCCGTCGCCATCTTCACCCCGACCTCGCTGCCCACGGCGCCCTGCGGGGCCTGCAGGCAGGTGATCAATGAGTTCGGGCCCGATGCGATCGTGATCAGCGTCTGCGAGACCAAGAACCGCATCGATACGCGCCTTTCGGCGCTCCTGCCGGCGGCCTTCGGTCCCGGGGACCTGGCCTAGCTTCCCTCAAAGAAGGCGCGGACGGTGGCTGCGACCTCACCGGCGGGAAACTCCCTCTCGGTGCGGTCCCCCAGGTCGCGCAGCTTGACGACACCCCTGGAGAGTTCGTCGCTTCCGTAGATCAGCGCTACCTTGGCCCCGGCCTCGGCGGCCGCCTTGAACTGCTTGCCAAAGGCCAGGTCCCTCATCGGGTACTCGACCCGGTAGCCGAACGACCTCAGTGCGAGGATGTCGGCGAACGCGGCCTTCCGCTCGGCCTCGCCCCCGACCACGCAGTAAATATCAGGCGCATGGGAGACCGCGGGGGTAAGCCCGCGCTCCTCAAGAAGCAGCGCAAAGGTCATGTCCCCGATCGCAAACCCCACGGCTGGCAGGTCATTTCCCCCGAGCTTTCCGACGAGGTCGTCGTAGCGGCCGCCGCCGGCCAGGGCGCGCAGTTCGCCCTTGCGGTCGAAGGCCTCAAATACAAACCCGGTGTAGTAGGCCAACCCGCGGACGACCCCGAGGTCGACCTGCACGAATGCCCCAAGGCCCATGGCCTCCAGGCCCCCGAGGAGCTTCCTCCAATCGGCGAGGCGGGCCACAATGGCCGGCGAGGCCGTGTCCCCAGTGAGCGCCTTCTCGATCTCCTCAAAGGAGCGTATCGCGAGAAATGCGAGCACCCGCGCCTTGAGCGCGGGGTCCAGCGCACCGAAGAGCCCCTCATAGTCCTTGAACGCGGCGTCGCCGTTTTTCTCGTACTTGTCGACGGCGCCCAGGAGCGCCCGGATGCGGGCCTCGTCGAGGCCGAGCGACCCCAGGAAGTGAAACCAGAGATTGCGGTCACTCAGGCGCACGAAGAAGTCATCCTTCGTGAGCCCAAACGCGCGCATGCACTGGATCTGGAGCGCGATCAGCTCGATCTCCGCCTCGGGGCCGCTTTCGCCGAAGATGTCGGCGTTAAACTGGAAGAAACACCGCCCCCTCCCCTTCTGCATCCGCTCGTAGCGGTAGAACTCGGCGATGCTAAACCACTTGATCGGCCGCTTGAGCGAGCCTGCCCTCTCGCCCACGAGCCGGCAGACGCTGGGCGTCATCTCGGGCCTTAAGGCCACCTCGCGCTTCCCCTTGTCGGTGAAGCTGAAGAGCTGGGCTTCTATTTCATCCCCGGACTTGGCCCGGTAAAGGTCCAGGGGCTCGAGCACCGGGGTGTCGTACTCCTGGAATCCAAATGCCGCGGCGGTCTGCCGCCAGATGCGAAAGATGTGGTTACGTTTCGCGAGATCTTCAGGGTAGAAATCGCGAAACCCAGGCAGGGTCTGAAACATGGCCATCAGTGACGGACAGGCTGTTAGCCGGCCGTCACAGGGCGAACCAAAAATGGCCCGGCTCCCCTCACGCCTTAGGTGAGGGTCGTCAGGTCGAGCTTCTTGAGTTGCTGCTTTAGGATCTTGCCCGCCTTGAACTTAACAACTGCCCGCTGGGGGATAATGACTTCCGCTTCTGGCTTGTTGGGGTTCCGACCGACACGCTGTTTCCGCACTTGAACTTCAAGTACGCCAAAGTTACGCAACTCGACGTTGCGTCCCTCTGACAATGCTTTCTGTACGATGTCGAGGGTCTGTTGGACCGTGTCGACTATCTGTTTCTGCGGGAATCCAGCCTTGCGGTAGATCTCCAACACGATCTCGCGTTTTGTGAGGTTCGTGGACATGAATTGTTCCTTTGGGTATAGGCTTTACTGAAGCGTCTTAAACTATTCGTCTGGGATGAATTGCGTCAATACTTAATCGCCGAACCAATCATGCCCGATCCTGAAGCAGTAAATTCCATGTTTGGACGCATCGCGCACAGGTATGACCTTGCGAACCGGGTGCTTAGCGGCGGAATCGACATTTATTGGCGAATTCAGCTCGTTTCCGCAGTGAAACGGACAGAGCCAAAACGCGTGCTCGATCTCGCAACCGGCAGTGGCGACGTGGCCTTTGCGCTCGGCCGCTCGCTCCCGAAAGGGACCCTTATAGTCGGCATGGATTTCTGCGCACCGATGCTCGAAGAGGCGGACCTAAAAAAGGCGCAGAACCCCGAGGCTTTCGCCCATGTGGAATTCCGCCAAGGCGACGGACTTGCGCTTCCCCTTCCCGACGGGAGCCAGGACGCCGTGACGATCGCGTTCGGCCTGCGCAACATGGCGGACCGCGCGAAGTGCCTTTCCGAGATGCGGCGCGTCCTTCGTCCCGGCGGCCGGCTCTTCGTCCTTGAGTTCTCGCAGCCCTGGACGTGGGTGCGCCCCTTCTATGCCCTGCACCTGCGGCTTGTCGTGCCGCTGCTTGCCGGGCTCCTCACGGGCGACCGGGGCGCCTACCGGTACCTGGGGGATTCCATCGGGGCATTCCCCGATGCCAAGGCCCTCTCCTCGGAAATCCGCGCAGCCGGTTTCTCGGGAGTAACGGCTCGGCGGATGACGATGGGGATCGTCGCCCTGCACGTGGCCGAGCGCTAACCTCTTCCCTAATTGAACGACTTGCCGCAGCCGCAGGTCGAGTGGGCGTTCGGATTCTTGATCTCGAAACCCTTCCCGTGAAGGCCGTCGTCAAAATCGATCGTGGTGCCGTCCAGGTGCTCCAAGCTCTTCGGGTCGACGACGATCGGGACCCCCTCGCTCTCAAAGGTGGCGTCGTCCGCCTTCGCCGCGTCAAAGGACATCCCGTACTGCATCCCCGAGCACCCACCCGTCTCGATGAAAAGCCGGAGGTTACCGGTCAGGTCGCCGGCGTCGGCCCGCATCGTGCGAACCTGGTTTGCCGCCCGGGGTGTCAGTAGGATCATAGAGGCACCGTAGGAGCGACCCCAAGCTTGTCAAACGGGGCCGTGAGGGAGGGAATTTTTGTCCTGTAGCAGAAATCGGGCCTAATTTAGGGAAAGTTCACTTGCCAGCCGCGACCCCCCCCGTTTCCCTTACGACACGTTGGCTGCGATCACTCACATTCTCAACGAGATCAACTACGAGATGGTCCGGATGCTTGCCGAGGGCGGCATGGGCGTCGTCTACGAGGCCCACCAGCTCGGGGCGGGACAGTTCAGGAAGACGGTCGCCGTGAAGCTGATCCGCGAGGAGTACTCGGCGATCCCGGAGTTCCAGAAGAATTTCATCGGGGAGGCCCGGCTCGTGGCGGACCTGATCCACACGAACATCGTGCAGACCTATCACCTGGGGCAGGTCGGCCACCAGTATTTCATGGTGATGGAGTACGTGGGCGGCCAGAACCTGGAGCAGTTCCTCGACAAGCACCGCCAGACATCGCGCAAGGTGCCGATCGACCTGGCCGCCTTCATCGTCTCGCGGGTCGCGCGGGGGCTCACCTATGCGCACCAGAAGTGCGACCGGCAGGGCAACCACCTCAACATCGTCCACCGCGACATCGGCCCAAAGAACATCCTCATGGGCTACGAGGGCGACGTTAAGTTGACGGACTTCGGCATAGCGAAGGCGCTCAACCTGATGTACAACGAGGAGGGAAAGGTGATCGCCGGAAAGGACGAGTACCTCTCCCCCGAGCAGGCGAGCTACGCGGTGACCGATGCCCGGGCCGACCTCTTTCCGCTCGGAATCGTCCTCACGGAAATCCTCCTCGGGAAGAACCTCTTCAGGGATGTCGACCGGAGCCAGTCGCGCCGGAACATCCTAACGATGCAAATCCCGCGCTTCCAGACGCTGCGGCCCGACATCGACGACAAGCTTGAAGCGATCATCCAGAAGGCCCTTCGCAGGGACCGCGACCAGCGCTACCAATCCGCCGCAGAAATGCTCCACGACCTTGAAGTCTACCTCTACAGTGCAGGCTACGGCCCAACCAACGAGAAGCTCGGCCTTTACCTCAGGGACCTATTCCAGCCCCGCGCCCCGCAACCCGTCCTCGCACTCTCTGCACTACCCCCACCTCCGGAACCATGAGGCACATGCAGCCTCCTAGCCGATGAGCTCCGGTGGATTCAGTCAGGATCTTAGACAGAGGCAGACCCAGTCGCTTGTCCTTGCCCCTCAGCTGCGCCAGTCGCTGAAGATCCTGCAGGTGGCGGCGCTCGACCTGCGGTCCACGATCCAGGAGGAGCTCCAGTCGAACCCCACCCTGGAGGAGCTTCCCATGGAGGGCATGAGCGCCGAGAAGGAGGAGCCTGACTCGGGCGAATCCGACGCGAACGGGGACGACACGGCCTCGAGCGCCGAAGGCACCCCGGACCCCGTCTCCGAGAGCAAGGGCGAGGAGATGGATTTCTCAAAGGAGTTCGAGATCCTCGGGAAGATCGACGACGACTGGCGCGACTACATGTCGAACGCCGGCGGCACGGCCTCCTTTACGGCGGAGGACGCCGAGCGCCGCCAGCATTTCTTCGACTCGGTGGCGACGGAGACCTCCCTCCAGGAGCACCTGATGCGACAGGCCGAGATGACGGATCTCTCGCCGAAGGCCATGTCCGCCATGGTCCACCTGGTCGGGAGCCTGGACGACCGCGGCTTCCTGACGGCCAAGATTGCGGACGTCGCCCTCCAGACGGGTCTCCCCTTGGAGTCGGTGCAGGAGGCGATCGCCGCACTGAAGACCTTCGACCCGGCCGGGATCGGCTCGGAGAGCTTGGGCGAGTGTCTCCTCGCCCAATTGATCGCGAAGGGCCGGCGCGATTCGCTGGCCTCAAGGATCATCCGCGACTATTTCGACCTCCTGACCCGCCGTCGCATCCCCGAGATCTCCCGGAAACTGGGCGCCGCCTCGGACGACGTGCAGAGCGCCATCGAGGAGATCGGCAAGCTCGACCCCGCCCCGGGACGCCGGTTCGCCGACGACCAGAACCGGGTCGTGGTCCCCGACGTCATCGTCGAGCACGACGGCAACGACTGGAAGATCCACCTCAACAACGACTACATCCCGAGGTTGAGGATCTCGAGCACCTACCGGGACATGATCGCAAAGGGCACCCTTTCCAAGGGTGAGCGAGACTACCTGAAGGACCGCATCCGGTCCGGGAAATTCCTGATCGACTCGATCGAGCAGCGCCAGCGCACCATTGAGCGCATCACGCGCGAGATCCTGAAGGCCCAGATGCCGTTCTTTGAGAACGGGGTCTCCCAGCTGAAGCCGCTCACCATGACCCAGATCGCCGACGTCGTCGGCGTGCACGAGACGACGGTCAGCCGCGCGATCGCCAACAAGTACATCCGCACCCCGCACGGGATCTTCGAGTTCAAGTACTTCTTCACCCCCGGCTACCAGAACGACAGCGGGGCCTCGGTATCGAACACGAGCGTCAAGGAGATGATCGCCGACCTGGTGGCCGGCGAGGACAAGGCGAGCCCGTTCAGCGACCAGGAGCTGGTGGCCAAGCTCCAGGAGAAGGGCATCAACATCGCGCGGCGCACGGTGGCAAAGTACCGCGAGGAGCTGGGCATCCTGCCGAGCAACCTGCGGCGCGACTACAAGTAGGCGGCCCAGAGGGGTTGCCGCCGCGGCCTTAGAGGAGCGCGCCCGGGTCCACGCGGATCGCGTTTCCCCTAAACGGCGCGCAGTGGGCGGCGTCGCTCCATGCGGCGAAGCCGATCATGCCCGCATTGTCCCCGGTGTGCTGCGGCTCAGCGGCCAGGAACTTGACCCCCGCGCGGCGCGCCGTGGCGCCCATCGCAGCCCGAAGCGAGCGGTTGTTCGCGACGCCGCCTGAAAGCCCCAGGCTCCGGTAACTCCCGCGGGAGAGCGCCTCGGCCGTCTTCCCCGAGAGGGCGTCGACCACGGCTTCCTCGTAGCTCGCGCAGAGGTCGGCCAGGGAGCCGCGCACCTCGGCCTCGGACATCGACTGGACGCGGTAGCGCAGGCTCGTTTTTAAGCCGGAAAAACTGAAGTCGAGGTCGCCGCGCTTTCCCAATCCCCTCGGAAAATCAAAGGCATCCTTGCGGCCCCCCAGGGCCAATTTCTCCACGGCCGGGCCGCCCGGGTAGCCGATCCCCAGGAGCTTTGCCCCCTTGTCCAGCGCCTCCCCCGCGGCGTCGTCTCGGGTGCCCGAGATCCTCCGGATGCGCCGCTCGGGATCTATCGAGAAAAGGATCGTGTTGCCCCCGGAGACAAGGAGGCCCAGGTGGGGGAGAAGTCCCGCGAGCTCCTCGTCAAAGAGGCCCGGGGACGCCGCATGGAGCGGGATGAAGGGCGACCAGGCATGCGCCCTCAGGTGATTGACCCCGAAAAGGGGCAGCCGCCTCGCCTGCGCCACGGCCTTTGCGGCCGCGATCCCTATGGCCAGGCATGCCGCTAGGCCGGGGCCCCGGGTCACCGCGACCTCGGTCACCTTCTCCCACTCGGGACACGCGATCGCCTTCCCCAGGAGGGGACCAAAGTGGCGCAGGTGCTCGCGCGTGGCCATGTCGGGCACGACTCCCCCGTGCTCCGCGTGGAGGTCGATCTGCGAATGGATCCATTCGGCCGCGATCCCCTTGGCCGGGTCAAAGATCGCGAGCGCGGACTCGTCGCAGGAACTTTCGACGGCGAGGATCACCGGCTGAGCGAGCGGGCGGCCCAGAGGACGTCGAGCGCGGCCTCGAGCTGGCGGTCCTCGACGGGTTCAAAGTCAAAATGCTCGCGGAACTCCTGGGCCGTCGTGATCTCGGGACGGGCCACCTGCCTCTCGAGCTTCTGGTCCTCGTCCGGAGTCATGACCACCTCGACCTGCGGGGTGATCCCATGGGCGTTTATGAGGACCCCGCTCGGCGTGAAATAGTGGGCCGTCGTCAGCCGCAGGCCCTCGCCGTCCCGCAGCTTGAAGATCGTCTGGACCGAGCCCTTGCCATACGAGCGCTCGCCCACGATGACCGCCTTTCCCGAATCCTTCAGGGCGCCCGCCACGATCTCCGCGGCGCTGGCCGTCTCCCCGTTGATGAGGACTGCGACCGGCAGCTTGAGCGGCTCACCCTCGGTCTCGGAGTAGTAGTTCTCTCGGTCCGTGGGCTTCCGTCCCTGCGTGTAGACGATCAGGTTTCCCTTCTTGAAGAAGGGCTCGGCCACATCGACCGCGGCGTCCAGGAGGCCGCCGGGATTGTTCCTGAGGTCGATCACCAGGCTGTCGATCCCCTTGGCGAGGAGGCTGTTCACGGCGGCGTCAAACTGCTCACCGGTGTGGTCCGAGAATTCCCGGATCTGGAGATAGCCCGTCGAGCCGTCCAGCACTCTCACCCCGCGCACGCTCACGATCTTCACCACCTCCCTGACGACATCCAGGTCGAGGCTCTTGCCACTGCTCGGGCGCAGGATCCCCACCTTGACGTGCGTGTGGGGCTTGCCGCGGAGCCGGTCGACCACCTTGTCCATGGGGACGCCGTGCTCGACCCTCTTTCCATCCACGCTCACGATCTGGTCCCCCTCGAGGATGCCCGCCTTCGCCCCGGGGCCGCCCGGGATGGGGGAGGTCACCGTCAGGAAGCCCTTGCTCATCTCAATCTCGACGCCAATCCCGCCGTACTCGCCGTCCAGGTCCTCCTCCAGCTCCTGGTTGTCCTTGACCTCCAGGTACTCCGAGTGGGGGTCCAGGGACTCGACCATCCCGTGGATCGCGAGCTTCGACAGGGGCTCGTAGCCCGAAGCCTTCGGGTCCACGTAGTTCTCGTTCACGGTCTTCAGGACATCCCGCATGTAGGAGGATGCGCGGTCCAACTCCCGGTTCGGGAGCAGCGACCACGAGCCCGCCATGCGTATCGAGGCCAGGCACGCCGCGAACCCCAGGATCGCGGCGCCGGTCAGGATCAGAATCCGTTTGAACATGCCCCTGAGTGTGGTCATCGCCTCAAGTTTGTAAATGAAGCCTTCGAGCGAGCCGACCCCGGATACCCGAGTGATGGACGCCCTGCGCGCACGAGCCGCGGGGCGCCCCGCTCTGGATTTCTCGGAATATATGGATGTCGCCTTGTACGACCCCAAGGTGGGTTATTATCGCAGGGACCGAAGGCGGATCGGGTACGGGCCGGGCACGGATTTCCTGACCGCCACCGCCTCGGCGCCCCTCTTCGGGAGGCTTGTCCTTGAGGCCTGCACCGAAATCCTGCACCCGGAGCCCCTCGGTTTATTTGAGTTTGTGGAGATCGGAGCCGAGCGCGGAGCGGGCGTCCTGCGCGACCTGCCCCACCCCTTCCGCTCGGTTCGCTTGGTGGGTATCGGCGAGCCCCTGGAATTTTCCGGGCCTTCGATCTTGTTTTCAAACGAGCTCTTCGACGCCCAGCCGTTTCGGCGGTTTCGCTACCGCGGCGGGGCGTGGCGGGAACTGGGCGTCGAGGTTTCCGGACCTACCCCCGTGGAGGTCGAACTCAGTGCCCCTGCGCCATTCCCCGCAGACTGGCCCGCATCGGCCCCCGAGGGTTACACGATCGACGCCCCGCTTTCCGCGGCAGCCCTGGCCCGATCGCTTGCCCGCCAGCCCTGGACCGGACTCTTCCTTGCCTTTGACTACGGGAAGTCCTGGGAGGAACTCACAACAGCTACGCCACAGGGCACCTCGCGCGCCTACAAGGAGCACACGCAGGGCAATGATCTCCTCGCTAACGCCGGGGAACAGGACCTCACCTGCCACGTATGCTGGGACTGGCTCTCACAGGCACTCAAGGACGAGGGATTCGCGTCTCCCAAGGTGGAAACACAGGAGGCGTTCTTCGTCCACCACGCCGGCGCGTTCATTGCGGGCTTTGCCGCTGCGGAGGCCGGCAGGCTCAGCCGCGACAAGCTTTCCCTTCTACAGCTGATCCATCCGGCCAACATGGGCCAGAAGTTCCAGGCCCTCTGGGCCCTGCGAAACGTCCACGATAGGTTGGAAAAGATCGGCAAATAGATCGGCAATAAATGGTACGTTATATTCCTAAACATTGACATCTAGTCTGATAACAACCAATTCTCAGGACCGCTTTATGCGACGAATGGACGTGGTGAACCAACGCCGCAGATTTGGGTTAACAGACTTAAGCGGGAATCACGCCCATTCCTGGCGCTTTAGGATTTCAAGGCGCTTCTCCCCCATCGAGGAGGACGAGCCCGCACGGGTCCGCCTCGTCGGGGAGTGACCCGCGGCTACGGGACGAGCGGCAGGAGGAGGGCCGACGGGTGCTCTCGGTCGTGGAGGATCGTGTTCATCGCGGAAACCGCCGGCCCCGGGGCCTCAGGGCTCGCGCCCGTATTCGGGTTGCGGTCGAATCGCGGGAAGTTGCTGCTCGCGATGTCGACGCGCAGGCGGTGTCCCTTCAGGAAGATGTTCGCGGTCGACCAGAGCTCGACCCGGAGGCGGTAGACGGTCCCCGGAACCATGGGCTCGGCCTTCTCCATCGAGTTCCGGTAGCGCGCCCTGAGGATCCCGTCCGTCAGGTTGATCAATGACGGCGCGCAAACCTGGCCAAAGCGAAGCTTAGGCCGGGTCTAGCGCCGCCCTGAATGAAAGGGGGCTGCCCTTTGGGCCTGAATATAGCGTTTCACGGTCTGCAGGCTAGCGCCTCCACAAGATCCGGCATAGTAGCTCGGGGTCCAGAAGTGGATTCCCCAGAGCTTTTGCCTGACCTCCGGAAAGGCGCGTTTTCTCAGCAGGCGGGCAGAAACCAGCTTTAGGGAATTCACGAGCCGGGAAATGGAAAGCTTCGGTGGGTAGCTGACCAGCAGGTGCACATGGTCCTCTTCCCCGTCAAATTCCTTGAGGTGGGCACCCATCTTGGAGCATACATCGGTGCAGGTCATTCGGATGTGTTCACGCACGCGGTCCGTGATTGCCTTTCTCCTGTATTTTGTCACAAAGACTAAATGGACAGTGAGCTCAAAGACGACGCTTCTTCCCCGGCGAATATCAGGTTTCACAATTAGGAGACTAATCACTTTTGACCGCTGCAGGCAAGCATGTCAAAGACCCTCACAGGCCTACGTTATCGGCTCTCCCCCCACCCGGGCCAGGAGAGGATCTTGGTGCAGTCCATGGGAGCCTGCCGGTGGCTTTGGAACTGGGCGTTGGACTACCGGGAGACACTTTGGCTCGCGGCTAGGTCCGCCGGAGCAAAGGGCTTTGGCGCCAGCGTCGGGTATGTTCACATGAGCTCGCTCTTGCCTGGCCTTAAGGACCGGTTCCCTTGGCTCGCAAAGGTCCCGCATCACTGCCTGCAATCGACCCTTCGCGACCTGGATTACGCATTTGAGGCATTTTTCAAAGGTCGCTGCGGCTTTCCCAAATACCGGAGAAAAGGGGACGGCGACTCAATCCGCTTTCCGGACCCAAAGCAGTTCAAGGTCGACGGAGACTGGGTGAAGCTTCCGAAGCTCGGATGGACCCGTTTTCGACTGTCGCGACCTATCTGCGGCAACGTCAGGAACATAACCCTATCGAGAGTGGGATCGATGGCGTATGTTAGCTTCTGCGTGGAGGCTGATTTTTCGATGCCCAACGCTGGCGAAGCGGCTATTGGACTGGACCTTGGCGTGGCGCAATCCGTCACGACATCCCTTGGGGAGGTCATTGCATTTCCTGTTGCGACACGGGAGGAAGACCGACGCCTGCGCTGGTTGCAGCGGCAGGCGGCTCGCCGCAGCAGGGGGAGCGCGAGGCGCAGGAAGGCGATCGAGCGGGTCGCCATGCACAGGCGCCATATTGCCAACCGCCGCCGCGATGCAGCGCATAAGCTGACAACGCACCTCGCAACAAAGCATGCGGTCATAGCCGTTGAGGATCTCCGGATAAAGGCGATAACAGCATCGGCCTCGGGAACCGTGGATCACCCAGGGCACGACGTTCGCCGGAAAGCGGGCCTAAACCGTGCACTCCTATCAAACGCCCATTTCGACTTTAGGCGAATGCTCGCCTATAAGTGCGAACGTTCGGGCGCCCAGCTTGTTGCAGTAAACCCCTCCTACACCTCTCAACAATGCTCGCAGTGCCGCCATCGTTCACCGGAGAACCGCAAGAGCCAAGCGGTGTTCCTGTGCGTGGCCTGCGGCTTCACGGTCAACGCCGACATCAATGCGGCCATAAACATACTGGCGGCCGGACAGGCCGTTGCTGCGCAGGGAGGCTCGGGGGTTACTCCGGCCGACGAACTGCGAACCCATCCGAGGGACCGCCGGCGCAAGCCGCCCGGCTCGACGGGAATCCCGGCCAAAGCGGCGCAAGCCGCTTAGACCGGGAGGATGTCAAGCTCAAGAGCCCGATCCAGGCTATTGTCAGACCTAACATCGGCAATTATGGCGCTTAACGAAACCACATTTGAAGGCGGCCTAGGCTCCGGGCGCAGCGTTGGAAGTGGAGACAGGCGATCGGGGATGCTACTCTGAACTGCGCTGAAATTGGATTCAGGGGCCAAACGCGCCTAGGGTGATTGTAACAGGTAATATGATATTGCTTAAAATAAGATTCATGGCATAAACGATAATATGTTATCGTTTCGCACACCGGCTAGAATCGCATTTGACCTAGCCAAGAGGATTCGAGAGCGACGCCTTGCCAGAGGGTGGTCCCAAGCTGAGTTAGCGGCGAGAGCAGGGCTAAAGGCGCCGACCTATGTTTTGTTTGAGCGGACTGGACGCATTGCACTTCTTCGGTTGCTGAAGCTTCTAGAGATTTTAGATCTGGTCGGGGAATTCGATCGGATCGGCCGCACAAAGGATCTGACGGGACTCACGCTCGATGACCTAACGCGTCCCGAGCGAAAACGCGGACGGAGCTCCCGATCATGAGCCGGCTGATTGTTGAATACCAAGGTTTGAGGGTGGGCGCCCTTGAAGAAGCGCTTGGAGGAGTGGCGTTCGAATATGACAGGGCGTTCATCGATTCTGGCCACCAACTATCCCCGTTCACGCTTTCGCTGAAGTCTGGGGTCCAATTTAGAGAATCCCCTCCGTCAATGCGTCTCCCGGGGCTATTTGAGGACTCGTTACCCGACCAATGGGGTACCCGGTTGATGACAGAGTGGTTTCGTAGGCATGGAACTCCCGAGCATGCAATAACCCCCCTGATGCGCCTGGCTTATGTCGGGCGGCGTGCGATGGGCGCCTTGGTTTACACTCCCGAGGGGGATTCGAATGCGACACCTCACGGGATCACTCTAGACGACCTTTACTTAGCCGCGGCCGCAGCCGAGTCGGGAGGCATAATCGATATGGAATCCCTGGTTCCACTGGGCAGCTCCGTGGGGGGCGCCCACCCCAAAGCGCTACTGGCCATCGCCACATCCGATACCAAGAACCTACTGCCCGGGGCTGGAGAGATTCCCGAGGGGTTTGAAGCGTGGATCGTGAAATTTGACACCTCCAAGAACGGCGATTGGGCGCCGATGGAAGAGGCCTACGCGTGCATGGCCAGGGCCGCTGGAATCGAGATGTTAAGCACACGTATCCTGGAAACCAGCCATGAGGGTGCCGTACGTCGGCATTTTGCGGCCAAACGATTCGATCGTAAGGGTTCGCGGCGCATCCATCATCACACCCTCGCCGGCCTATTGCAGTTGGGGGCGAGTGATTTGGATTATACCGAGTTCTTGCGGGCCACCCGAATTCTTACCAAGGACGAACGGGAGGTTTTCCGGGCGTATCGCCGGGCGGTGTTTAATGTTCTTGCGAACAATCGCGACGATCATGGGAAGAACCATGGTTTCTTGTATCACGATCATTGCTGGCGTTTGGGGCCTGCTTACGACCTTACCTTCGGTGGCAACCTCCATGAGCGCGGGATGGGGGTCGTGGGAGAGCGAAAAAATGCCGGCATTAAGCAACTACTGGAATTGGCGGAGGCGGAGTCCCTCGACAAGCATCAGGCGCTGACGGTTATTAACGAGGTGTCCGAGTCAACTTCCCGGTGGGCCGAGTTTGCGGAGACGGCAGGAGTCTCGGCTACAAAGACAGCCGAAATTGAAAAGGATCTCCGCTTGTTGCGCTCATTCGGAGGTCTAGGTATTCGCAGTCGCACGGGCAATTGAACAAGAAGAAGGGAGCAATCATTCCCCCACCCTCGAAAGAGGAGCCTCAGCAACCACCAGAAACTTGAATTGTCAGGCGCCACACAGAATCCCCTTGCCTAGCAACAGACGGGCCCGCTAACGTCTTCCTTTTAACTCATCTCACCATGGCCAAAGTTTGCGTAATCACAGGTCGTCGCCCCGTCAAAGGGAGCATCATTAACCGTAAAGGCCAGACCAAGAAGAGTGGCGGCATCGGTACGCACGTGACGAGCATCACGAAGCGCAAGTTCCGCCCGAACCTCCAGAAGGTGCGGATCCGCACCGCCAACGGGGGCACGAAGCGCGTCTGGGTCTCCGTGAAGGCCCTCAAGGCCGGCCTCGTTCAGAAGGCCTGAGTCTAGCAAGCTTCTGTCCTCCAATTATTTTGGAGGATTTATCGGGTGCGCGTCACCCGACCAGAGCTTATAGGAAACCGGATCCGAGGGCCGTGGAATCCGGCTCATGTCGCATCCGTGCGCCACGACGTAGTCGACCCCGTAATGATACGACGCCCAGAGGAGCGGATAGGTGAACACGCCCCTCTCCTCCAGGGTCTTCTTCATGACGACCAAGCTGTCCATCCCGACCGCCAGGTTGGTGCGCCAGTCCCAGACGGCCGGCTCATAGGGCAGGCTTGATACCGCCCTCCATGCCCGGGGCTTGATCTGCAGGAGCCCCCGGTTTTCCCCATGCTGGGCCTTCGGGTCGAAGCGCGACTCGATCCGGACAAGGGCGTAGACGAACTGGGGATCCAGGCCGCGGGTAGCCGCCAGGGGCTGGAGGGCCGCCCAGATCTGCCGCCGCGCGGAAAGGGAATACGGAGCGTCGACCGGAGCCTCGCCCGCGCGCGGGGAACAACCTGAAAAAAGGATCGCCCCTACGAGGAGCCCTAGGGCTAGAGGGCCCGAAACACGACGGAGGCATTCTGTCCCCCGAACCCCAGATTGTTGCTGAGTACAGTCGTCACCTTCGCCTGGCGCGCCACATTCGGGACATAGTCCAGATCGCAGTCTGGATCCGGCTCCTGCAGATTCATGGTGGGGGGAATGATCCCCTGCTCGATCGCCTTTACGCATATCACAGACTCGATGCCGCCTGCTGCCCCCAGCAAATGCCCGGTCATCGACTTAGTCGAGCTGATCGCGACCTTGTAGGCGCCCTCCCCGAAGACCTTCTTGATGGCCGCCGTCTCGAACTTGTCGTTGTAGGGAGTCGAGGTCCCGTGCGCGTTGATGTAGTCGACGCTCTCGGCGGCGCTCCCCGCGCTCGCGAGGGCGCGCTTCATCGCCATCGAGAGTCCCTTGCCCTCCGGGTCGGGGGAGGTGATGTGGTAGGCATCGCAGGTCGCCGCGTAGCCCGCCAATTCGCAGTAGATGCGGGCGCCCCGGGCGCGCGCATGGTCGAGCGACTCGAGGACCAGCACCCCGGCACCCTCGCCCATGATGAACCCGTCCCGGTTCTTGTCGAAGGGCCGGCTCGCGGACTTTGGGTCGTCGTTTCGGGTGCTCATCGCCTTCATGGAGCAGAAGGACGCGTAGGCAAAGGGCGTGATCGCGGCCTCGCTGCCGCCGGCCACCATGACATCGGCGTCGCCGCGGCGGATCGTGTGGGCGGCCTCTCCGAGGGAATGGGTCCCCGTGGCGCAGGCCGACACCATGCCAAAGTTGGGTCCTCGGGCGCCGTACTCGATCGCAACGAGTCCCGAGCACATGTTTCCGATCAGGGAGGGGATCGTGAACGGGGAGACCTTCCGCGGCCCGCGCTCAAAGAGGACCTTAAGCTGGGTCTCGTACGTCTGCATCCCTCCGATGCCGGAGCCGATGATGACCCCCACCCGGTCGCCGTCCTCCTTGGCCATGTCGAGCCCGGAGTCGGCGACGGCCTGCTTTGCCGCCACGAATCCAAAGTGGGTGTAGCGGTCGTTGCGGCGCGCCTCCTTCGGGTCCATGAAGAGATTCACGTCCCAGTTGCGGACCTCCGCGCCGATCTGGCAGGCAAAGCTCGAGGGATCGAACAGCGTGACGCGGTCAACGCCGATCTTGCCCGCGACCAGGCTCGACCAGAATGATCCGACGTCGTGGCCCAGCGAAGTGACGGCGCCAAGACCGGTCACCACCACGCGTCGGTCGGACGTCTGCGGATTCATGAGGTCAGGGTAATCCCCGGGGCCGGTTTCCAATCCTGGAAAGGGGCGGCACGCCGGGCTTCCGTCAGCGACGGATCAGCTCTGCCCGGCTTTGCTTTTGATGTACTCGGTGACCTGACCGACGGTCTGGAGTTTCTCGGCGTCGGACTCGGGGATCTCTCCCTTAATCTCGTCCTTGAACTCCTCCTCAAACGCCATGATCAATTCGACGGTGTCGAGCGAGTCGGCGCCCAGATCATCAAGAAAGGAAGCGGTAGGTGTGATCTGCTCCTCGTTGACGTTGAGCTGATTCACTATGATCTCCTTAACGCGCTGGTCTATGGTTTTTTGGTCAGCCATTGGGTGATAATCCGAGTGTGCTCACGCTTCACATTGCCATGCCGCCGTCAACGGTAAAAACTTGCCCGGTAACATATCCGGATTCCTCAGAGCAGAGATAAGCGCACATATTGGCAATATCGGCCGCCTCCCCGAACCTCTTTAGGGGAACCACTTCGAGAATCTTGGCCGCCACCTCGGGCTTGTTGACGAATTCGGTGGTCATGTCGGTCTTGATGAACCCCGGGGCGACGGCGTTCACCGTCACGCTTCTCCCCGCGAACTCCCGGGCCAGGGACTTGGTCAGGCCGATCATGCCGGCCTTGGCGGCCGAGTAATTGGCCTGCCCGGCGTTGCCCATGATGCCGCTCACCGAGGTGATATTTACAATCCTTCCCCAGCGGGCCCGGGTCATGGGGCGCGCCAGGTGCTTTGTCCAGTGGAAGCAGCTCGTCAAGTTGGTCGAGATCACGTCGTTCCAGTCGGCGTCGCTCATCCGGAAAAGAAGCCCGTCCCGGGTGATCCCCGCGTTGTTCACCAGGATGTCGATCACCGGGATCTCGGCCAGGAGCGATTCCGCGGCCTTCGCGATCGCAGCTCCATCGGAAACATCGACCGCCAAGGCCCTTGCCTTGCCCCCGGTCCGGATGATCCCTTCCGCGGCCGCGCCGCACGAGTCGGCCGACTTCGACACGCAGATCACGGTCACGCCGTGCTTAGCGAGTGTTTCTGCAATTGCTTTGCCGATACCGCGACCGGCACCGGTTACGAGGGCAGTCCTGTTGGTGAATGTGAGCATTGGGTATTAGTAGACTTCGCGCTGGTAGCGCCTCTCCTTCTTCATCAATTTAACATAATCGGAGGCTTCGGAGGGGTTCAATCCGCCTTGGCTTCCGATGATCTCCTGGAGGGCTGCATCCACATCCCTTGCCATACGCTTGGCATCACCGCAAACGTAGAAATACGCCCCCGACTTTATCCAGGACCAGAGCTCGGCAGCGTTTTCCCGCATGCGGTCCTGGACATAGACCTTCCCCGCCTGGTCCCGCGAAAAGGCGGTGTCGATCCGGGTGAGGACACCCTCCCCTTTCCACGCCTCAAATTCCTCTCTGTAGACATAGTCCGAGGCGCTCCTCTGGTCGCCGAAGAAGATCCAGTTGCGCCCCGTTGCGCCCAGGGCGAACCGGTCCTGCATGAACGCGCGAAAGGGCGCAATCCCGGTGCCGGGGCCCACCATGATGGCGTCCCGGGAGGGATCATCCGGCGGCCCGAAGTGGGAATGGGAGACAAAGACCGGAGTCGGCGTCACGCCCACTTCGACGCGGTCGGCGAGGAAGGTTGAGCACACCCCCACCCGGTCGCGCCCGTTGGTCGTATAGCGCACGATCGCCACCATCAGATGGACCTCTTCGGGATGGGCCCGGGGTGAGGACGCCACGGAGTAGAGCCGTGGGAGCAGGCGCCTCATGTGGTCCACGAGTTCCTGGGGCTTTAGCCGGGCCGACGGAAACTCGGTCAAGAGGTCGATGAACTCGCGCTCGTAGAGCCATGAGACCAAGGCCTCCCTCGATTCCGGCATGAGGAGCCCGATTAGTTGCGCGCGCTCCCCGGGGTCGGTGGCCTTTGCGGCCAGGGTCTCGACCAGCCTCCGCGAGGGGTCTCCGAGCGCCACCTTTGTGCTCAGGGCCTCGCGGAGCGCAATCGGCTCTGCTTCCTTCGGCAGCATCACCTTCTCGTCGCCCTTAACTCCGAGGACTCCGAGGAGCGCCTCAACCTCGCTCGC
>Ga0302320_10005332_pt1 | contig 28921 bp, 20 predicted proteins | sample Bog_T0_3_FD_202130 | JGI IMG/M metagenome (GOLD analysis project Ga0302320, IMG submission 202130) | Peat permafrost microbial communities from Stordalen Mire near Abisko, Sweden - Bog_T0_3 | ecosystem: Environmental > Terrestrial > Soil > Wetlands > Peat | place: Sweden: Abisko, Stordalen Mire...
TTCTGACTTGTTCTTTTGGCGCGTAGCTGCGTTGTCATCCTTCTGGTTATCTCAAGATAGCCATCAGTCTTCCGCCTTGCCACGCACCAAAATCTCTGCGCCATAAGAGTCTACTTATCTCTGAAAGATGGTATGAGTGGGCTCAAAGAGAGGAAGGGTTGTGATTTTTTGGATCGGCTTTTAGCTTTTTAACTGCAGTTTCACGCGGAGACGTGGAGGAAAATACAGGGGAATCTTTTATCTTTTGAATTGATAATCGGATTGCCCTCGTAGGGCTGCGCCTGCTGGCGGTCACTTCTCTCTGTGGGCTCCGCGTCTCCGCGTGAAAACTCTCCTTTGGGTCTTTATGCTAATGAATAAATCCCCAGCGGCTTGAGAAGGGCCAATAGACGAAGTAGCCCCGTCCAATGACATTATGCTCGGGGACGATGCCCCAGTAGCGGCTGTCCGAGGAATTATAGCTATTGTCACCCAGGGCAAAGAAGGAGTGCTCCGGCACAGTGAAGCTCTCCTCCGGGGTGGTCAGATACTGAGCGGGATAACCGGGGTTGGAATAGCCGTGGTAACCGCTGCGCGCACTCATGACGCGCTGGAATTGGGGAGCCGTTGCGATTGATCCATTGAGGTAGAGTTCCGGCGAATCAATGCGGAGGGTCATGCCTGGGACTCCTGCGAGGCGCTTGATGTAGAACTGCGAGCCGAGCTTGGGATCGAGACCCATCTCGATGCGATGGATATTTTCGGTCGTAAAGACAAAGACATCACTGCTCTTGGGCGTCGCGAATTGATAGCTCATCCGATCGACAAAAACCTGATCGCCCGCCTGGACATAGCCGCGGACAATCGACTCTCCTGCCTCATAGACGCGACCCGGCTTCACTCCAAAATCCCGGAGAGCATTTGCCGGGGCAAAAATCTTGTGCGTTCCTGCCGTGGTGATGATGTCGGAGAAGGTGAAGAAATTCAGTTTAGCGGGTTGCTCGTTAATCCCCAAAATTTGTTCTCGAGTTGTAGCGCTCAAATCAAAGTGAACGCGACCAAGACGGATAAAGTCGACTGCTTGGGCAACGGGACCGGGCATGGGTTCACTGTCTGGATGTCCCGTCATGCCGTAGAGAGTCGGCTGCATGGAGCCGGTGGGGATTTTGAAGGGCTTTAAGAAATAGGCCTGGAAGCCAATGGCCAAGGCTACGGCGACGACGATCGCCTCGACATTCTCCGTCCAGGCAGCATGAGGATTGGCGGGGATGATGGAGGCAAAGCGCTCCTCGACCAGGAGGGATTGCTTTTCAAGGGCCGCCTGATTTTTGGTGGCAATGCCCTCGCGCAATCCGGCGATGCCTTGTTCCAGAGAAAGAAGATGATCACGGCTGAGAATATCGCGATAGCGGTGGAGCGTCTTGGTGGCACCTTCGAGAAGATTGCGCGCCTGTTTGAGATAGCGGGGGGTGAAAAGGCCCATGGACAGAAAGGATGCAGGAAGAAGTAGGAAACTTGAAAGCTGAAACTTGAAAGCTGAAGAGGTAAAAAGTGGGAAGGTAGGAAGGTGGGAAAGTCGAGAGGGGAAATTCTCGCGCCAAGACGCCAAGGAGTGGGCAAAGGCAAACAAGGACTGATGGGATAGCTACCTAATGCTTTCCCTCTTTTCAGCTATTTAGTTTTTCCTAATTTTCTTCCTTCAGCCAAAGGGCTTGTCTCTTGGAACTTGTTAGGGCAGGATCATCTGTTAACCCATTTCGCCCATCAGATTTTATGAATATTGTTTATATCGAAGCCGCAGCAAAAGTCATTACCAACAAGCAGCAACTCATCAATATGGTGAGCAAGCGTGTGCGTCAGCTCTCCGCTGGCAGCCGTCCGATGGTGGAGACCAATCTCTCGATGGGCCTCGCTGACATCGCCCTCTCTGAGATCGCCGAAGGAAAGCTCGCGATGGATTTCTTTACCCTTTCCGAAGAGGAAAGCTTCGCGGCCTAAGGAACTTAACCGGCTGGGGAGCTGCTTCCTAGCTAGATCTGTCGCAGAAAGCATCATGGCCGGGGATATTGTCACTAATCGGAAGGCTCTCCGGGATTTCCAGATTATCGAGCGCTTTGAGGCTGGAATCTCCCTGGTCGGAACCGAGGTAAAATCGCTTCGGGCCGGACGCGCCGATCTGCTCGGCTGTTATGCCAAGGTCGAGAAATGCGGAGTGATCCTTTATGAGGCCACCATTCAGGAATATGAAAAGGCGAGCCATGAGACGCATGATCCGAAGCGTCCCCGCCAACTTTTGCTCAATAAGGCGGAAATCATCCGCCTGACCGAGCAGACTCTCCGCAAGGGATTGGCCCTGCCTGTCCTGCGGATGTATTGGAAAAAAGGGAAGGTGAAGGTCGAGATCGGCCTGGCCAAGGGCAAACATGCTGCCGATCAGCGCCATGATTTGAAGAAAAAGGCTGAGCAACGCGAAACCGACCGCGAAGTGGCTTATTTCAAACGGGGCCGCTAGTTGTCCTAAATCAGCGCTTCCCTAACGAGAGCCGGAATCGCGCTGACTTGCTGCCCTCTTGCAGCAGGGAGTAGAATACGATTCAATCAGGTTTTTTCCTCATGAATCCGGACTCAGTAACCGACTCTTCCTGCCAGAAGGGAACTTTGAAAGTTCTCCCGGCACCCCATGATTTTGCCGTAGAAGCGGCAACGCACTCGGTCGTGCCCGTCTGGATTGAGCTGGTGGCCGATAGTGAAACGCCGCTTTCCCTGCTCGCCAAACTAGGCGAGGAAGGCCCTTCCTTTTTGCTCGAATCTGCGGAACAAAGCGATCTCGTGGGACAGTTTTCCTTTGTCGGAGCCGGGGCGAGAGCCATCATTGAGTCGCGTGGCGATCAGGTCTCCTTGACCGATCAGCAGGGGAAGATGACCTCCTGGACTGCCACCGATCCGCTCAGCGAGCTGGAACGCCTGATGGCCCAATACCGGTGCCAGGTTCACCCGGAACTTCCCGGATTTACCGGTGGAGCGGTTGGCTATCTCGGCTATGAGGCGGTCAGGCGTTTTGAGCCAAGCGTGCCTGCTGCGCCCAAGGATGATCTGAATGTGCCTGATATGCTCTTTGTCATCGCCGACACGGTGGTGGCCTTTGACCACAAGAATCGCCGCATGAAGGTCGTCGCCTGCGCCTTCACGGGAGAACTCGGCGTGGAGGCTGCCCACAAGGAAGCCATCGCCCGCATTGAGGCGCTGTTGGAGAAACTCTCCCGCCCTGTTTCCTTGCAGCCCTTTCAGGCCTCGCTACTCGGCAAACCGCAGCTCACTCCGTCGAGCAATCTGACGCGCGAGGCTTATGAAAAAGCGGTGGAGGATTCCAAGGAATTCATCCGTGCAGGGGATATTTTTCAGATCGTCCTCTCTCAGCGTTTTTCGACTTCGTATGCGGGAGATCCGATTCATCTCTACCGGGCGCTCCGATTCGTTAATCCCTCGCCCTACATGTTCTGCCTGCGCCTTCCCGGAGGCTTTTCGCTGGTGGGAAGTTCCCCGGAAGTTCATGTCAAGGTCACCAGCGGCTCGGTGGAGATCAGGCCGATTGCCGGGACGCGCAAGCGCGGGGCCACCCCCGAGGCTGACGAGGCACTCTGTAAAGAGCTGCTCGATGATCCCAAGGAACGCGCCGAGCATCTCATGCTCGTCGATCTGGCTCGCAATGATGTCGGACGGATTTCAGCCTTTGGAAGCGTCAAGTTGACCGACTTCATGACAGTCGAACGCTACAGTCATGTGATGCACATTGTCTCGCATGTCGCGGGAGAGCTCTCCGGCGATCATTCGCCGCTGGATGTTCTGCGCGCGACCTTCCCGGCTGGAACTGTCAGCGGTTCGCCGAAGGTGCGGGCCATGCAGATCATCAGCACCCTGGAGCCAACGGCGAGGGGAACCTATGCGGGAGCTGTCGGCTATCTTGGCTTCAATGGCCAACTCGATTCCTGCATTGCCCTGCGAACCGTGCTGCTCAAGGATGGAAATGCCTTCGTCCAGGCGGGGGCGGGGATTGTCGCCGATTCGCAACCTGCTGCTGAATTTGAAGAAACCGTCAACAAGGCGATGGGTGTCATCCGCGCCATCGAACTCGCCTCTGCCACAGCACGCTGACCGAATTGTTAATTGCTCATTCCTAATTGCTAATTCCGAGGCCGAAGAGTCCTTGCGGCCAATCAACAATTCCCAAGCTATCAGTAATCTTTCCATCCCATGATCCTCGTCATCGATAACTACGATTCCTTCACCTACAATCTCGTCCAGTATTTTGGAGAGCTAGGGGCAGATCCGCTTGTGCGTCGAAATGACGAGATCACCGTGGCCGAGATCGAGGCGATGAAGCCCGACCGCATCTGCATTTCGCCAGGGCCCTGTACGCCCAAGGAAGCAGGCATCAGCAATGAAGTGATTCGCCAGCTGGCCGGGCGTTATCCGATCTTTGGTGTCTGTCTTGGTCATCAATGCATGGGGGATGTCTTTGGCGGCGAGGTGGTGCGTGCTGGGCGGCTCATGCACGGGAAGACCTCTCCGATCCTTCACAACGGAAAAGATCTCTTTGAAGGGCTGCCCAATCCCTTTGAGGCAACCCGTTACCACAGTCTGCTGGTGCGCCGGGAATCGTTGCCTGATTGCCTGGAAATTACAGCGGAAACAGCGGAGGGGGAGATCATGGGACTACGCCATAAGGAACTCCCGATCTGGGGGGTGCAGTTTCATCCCGAATCGATTCTGACGACACACGGGAAGGAACTGATCGGAAATTTCCTAAAGCTCTAAGAGACTATCTGATTTCCTGACACTCATATTTTGCAACATTTCTTGTTTTTGTGTGTTCTAATCCCATCTGACTCTAATGCTCCCCACCGAAGAAACTCCCGTTCCATCCAACACGGACACTCGTTCAACTTCCAAAAAGAAAGGCCTGGCTTGGGGATGGTGGCTTCTTCTCGCCGCGTTACTTGCGTTCATCGCCTGGAGGATTTTTTCAGGAGGAGAAAATTTCAAAACAGGAAGTCATGGCAATGCAGGAAAAACGATGCCAATTCCCGTGTCACTTGCTTCTGTCACCACGGAGGATTTTCCGATCTATCTCGACGGGCTTGGAACCGTGCAGGCTTTTAATACCGTGCAGGTCAACGCCCGTGTTTCGGGCTTGATTCAGGAGATTAAGTTTCAGGAGGGTCAGGAGGTCAAGGCGGGGGATGTGTTGGCGCTGATTGATCCGAGGACTTATCAGGCTCAGTATGACCAGGCTCTCTCCAAACAGCATCAGGATGAAGCGCAGCTTCAGAATGCCCAGTCCCTGCTCGCTAGGGATCAACAACTGCTGAACAAGGCCGTTCTCGATAAGGAGACCTATGACACCCAGAAGTATCTGGTGGCCCAGTTGATGGCGACGGTGCAGGCCGATGCGGCCAATGTGGAGCAACAAAAAACACAGCTCGACTGGACGCAGGTCACGGCTCCGATTGCAGGACGCACCGGAGTGCGTCTCATTGATGTCGGTAATCAGGTGCAAGTCGGGGGGAATAATCAAGGCGCATCAAACAACGCGATAGTGACCATTAACCAGATCCAGCCGATTGATGTCGCCTTCACGCTGCCTCAACAGGATCTCAATCAGATTCGCGAGCCCATGTTGGCCCACAAAACTCTTGAGGTGATCGCCCTGGATCGCAATAACAAGACGATCCTGAGCAAGGGGACGCTCAGCGTCATTGATAACCAGATCGATACGGCGACCGCGACGGTCAAGCTGAAGGCGGTCTTTGCCAATGAGGACTACAAGCTTTGGCCGGGACAGTTTGTGAATGTCCGCCTTCTGGTGGGTACTCGCTCCAAGGCCATCGTTGTTCCCTCGGAGGCTGTTCAGTTGGGGCCGGATGGATCGTATGTCTATGTGGTGAGCACGGAGAACAAGGCGCTCATGCGGACCGTAACCACAGGGCCGACTGAGGATGGAATGATCCTGATTGAATCGGGACTCACTACCGGGGAGAAAGTGGTGACGGATGGCCAGTACAGACTTCAGCCCGACTCTCCGGTAACAACCGCACCACCAAAAAAAGGTAAAATGAAAAATGAAAAATGAAGAAGTAGGAATGTAGCCAACTGTTCTTAGCCTCTCTTCAGTCATTTTTTCATTTTTCATTTTGCCTTCTTCATTTCCCGATGAATATCTCCGAGCCTTTCATCAAGCGGCCTATCGCCACCTCGCTGCTGATGGTTGCGGTGGTGCTGGTCGGTTTGCTCGGTTACAAATTTCTGCCCGTTTCCGCACTCCCGACGGTTGATTTTCCGACGATTCAGGTGACCTCACAATATCCGGGGGCTGATCCTTCGGTCATGGCTTCACTCGTGACGGCTCCACTGGAGAAGCAGTTTGGCCAGATCAGCGGACTCTCCTCGATGAATTCGCTCAGTTCGCTGGGAACTTCGGTGATCACGCTGCAGTTCATGCTCGGGAAGAATATTGATCAGGCCTCTCAGGATGTGCAGGCGGCGATTAATGCGGCAGGAGGGGTGCTGCCAGCCGACATGCCCAATCCCCCTGTTTACAATAAGGTCAATCCCGCCGATACCCCGATTCTGACGCTGGCGATTACTTCGGACACACTCCCTCTGGTACGGGTGAATGACTTTGCTGATTCCATTCTGGCCCAAAAGCTGAGCGAGGTGCCGGGCGTGGGGCTCGTGACCATTGAGGGGAATCAAAAACCTGCCGTCCGCGTGAAGTTGAATCCTGCGGCTTTGGATGCGCAGGGGATCAGTCTGGAGACGGTGCGCAATGCCATCAATGCAGCCAATGCCAACGCTCCCAAGGGAAGTTTCGACGGAGCCCGTCAGGCCTTCACCATCGGTGCCAACGATCAGATCAAGAGTGCTGCTGAGCTTGCTCCGCTGATCCTGAGCTATCATAACGGGGCTCCGGTTCGATTGCAGGATGTCGCCTCTGTACAGGATGGTGTGGAGAATTCGATGATTGAAGCCTGGATATCCAAATCGGATAACCCCTGCCAGCAAGCTGTCCTGCTGGATATCCAGCGGCAACCAGGAGCCAATATCATCAACACCGTGGACAGGGTGAAGGCGCTCCTGCCGAAGCTCATCAGTACACTTCCTCCCGGAATTCACATCTCCATTTTTTCGGATCGCACCGAGACGATTCGAGCCTCGGTGTCGGATGTTCAATTCACCCTCCTGCTGACGGTTTTCCTTGTTGTCCTGGTGCTCTTTCTTTTCTTGAGAAAACTGAGCGCCACCATCATTCCGAGTGTGGCGCTGCCACTTTCCGTCCTGGGGACTTTTGGCTTCATGTATCTGGCCGGATTCAGTCTCGATAATCTCTCCCTGATGGCCCTGACCATTTCCACGGGATTTGTGGTCGATGATGCAATCGTGATGATCGAGAATATCGTGCGCTACATTGAGCAGGGGGATTCCCCGTTGCAGGCCGCCCTCAAGGGTTCCCGGCAGATTGGTTTCACCGTGGTCTCCCTGAGTATCTCGCTGATCGCCGTTTTTATCCCGCTGCTTTTCATGTCTGGTATTGTCGGACGCCTCTTCAGGGAATTTGCCATCACACTCAGCTGCGCGGTTGTCGTATCAGCTCTTGTCTCACTAACGCTGACGCCGATGATGTGCTCCAAAATGCTCCGCCAGGAAAAGGAGGGCGAGGAGAGCGCCTTTCAACGATCCCTGGAGGGCTTCTTCGATTCCCTGCTTCGATCGTATGATCGCTCCCTGCTCTGGGTGCTCAAGCATCAACGCTCCACCCTCGTCGTGGCTCTGGCCACCTTTGTTCTGACGGCGATTCTCTTTATCGAGATTCCCAAGGGACTGCTTCCTCTCCAGGATACAGGACTCATTATCGGCGTGACGGACGCTGCCCAGGATATTTCCTTCTCCCAAATGGTGAGCCGTCAAAAGGAGCTTTCAGCGATCCTCGCCCGAGATCCCGATGTGCTGCGTGTGGCGGCGTTTGTCGGCGCCGGAGCCGTCAATCCCACCCAGAATACAGGCCGTCTCTATATTGCCCTCAAGGCCCGCGATAAGAGGGCCGGGGTGAGTACTATTATGGCGCGTCTCTCGGCCTCTGCGCAGCAAGTTGCCGGCATCAGTCTCTATCTTCAACCCTCGCAGGATCTTCAAATTGATACCCGGATCAGCCGCACGCAGTTTCAATACCTCCTGCAGGATGTCGATCCCGCCACCCTCCGGCAGTGGACGCCCAAGCTTCTGGAGAAACTGCGCGCAGAGCCGGCGCTGGAGGATGTCGCCAGTGACCAGCAGAACATGGGGCTTGAATTGAATGTCACGATTGATCGGGTGGCTGCCTCACGCCTGAATGTGCCGGTTCAAGCAATCGATGATACGCTCTACGACGCCTTCGGGCAGCGGCAGATCTCCGTCATGTACACCCAGCTCAATCAGTACCGGATCGTGATGGAAAACGCGGATGAGTTTCGGACTTCCCCCGATGCCTTGAAAAAAATCTATGTGAGTTCAACATCCGGTTCTCTGGTGCCCCTGAGTTCCCTGGTGAGTGTCTCCACGCAATCCAGCCCCTTGCTCATCACCCATCAGGGTCAATTTCCCTCCACAACGATCTCTTTCAATCTCACACGGGGGTATTCCCTGGGGGAGGCGGTGCGTGTGATTGAGGCCGCTCAACGATCCATCGGCATGCCGGAGAGCATCCAGACCCAGTTCATGGGGAGTGTGGCCGAGTTCAAATCCTCCCTGGCGAGTGAGCCTCTGCTCATCCTGGCGGCTATCATCGTCATCTACATCGTCCTTGGCGTTCTCTACGAAAGCTATATCCACCCGATCACCATTCTTTCGACGCTACCAAGTGCCGGAGTGGGAGCGCTGTTGGCATTGCTCCTCTGCCATCTTGAATTTTCTCTGGTCGCTCTGATTGGCATTATCCTCCTGATTGGCATCGTGAAGAAGAATGCCATCATGATGATCGACTTCGCGCTGGATGCTCGAAAGACGGAAAATTGCTCGGCCCGGGAGGCAATCTATCAGGCCTGTCTGCTGCGATTCCGTCCCATCATGATGACGACGGCTGCGGCGCTGCTCGGTGCAGTGCCCCTGGCATTCCAGTCAGGAACGGGCTCGGAGCTTCGCAAGCCACTTGGTATTGCCATTGTGGGCGGGCTTCTGCTTTCCCAGATGATCACCCTCTACACGACGCCCGTGATCTATCTCTATCTCGATCGTCTGGAGGCGTGGATGACCTCGAAAGGAAAAAGGCAAAATGAAGAATGAAAAAGGTGCTGAAGAGAGGCGACAAAAAGTTGGCGCTAGTTACTAACCGTTTGCTTCCTTCCCCTCCTTCATACTTCTTCATTTTTCATTTTTCATTCTTCCTTTCCCAATGAACATCTCGGCTCCTTTCATCTGCCGACCACGAGGAACCTCGCTTCTGGCGCTGGGACTGCTTCTTTTGGGCGGCCTGGCCTATTTTTTTCTCCCGATAGCGCCACTGCCGAATGTTGATTTTCCGACAATCAGTGTCAATGCCTCCCTTCCAGGAGTGGATGCGGAAACGGCGGCCACCTCCTTGGCTTCTCCCTTGGAGCGCCATCTAGGGCAGATCCCAGGAGTGATCGAAATGACCTCCTCCAGCACCCTTGGAGGGAGTTCGATCACCATCCAGTTTGATCTGGATCGGAATATCGACGGGGCTGCGCGTGATGTGCAGGCAGCCATCAATGCTGCTGCGCACGATCTTCCCCCGAATATGCCCAGCCCGCCCACCTATCGGAAGGTGAATCCAGCAGGAGCGCCCGTGATGATTCTGGCGATGACTTCGGATACCGTGCCTCTTGCGCAGGTTTACAACCTCGCTGATGGAATTATTTCCCAGCGATTAAGCCAGATTCCGGGAGTCAGTCAGGTTCCTCTTTGGGGAGGGGCCAAGACCGCCGTTCGGGTGCAAGTCGATCCGGCTCAGCTGGCTGGTCTCGGCATGAGCATGGATGGCATCCAGAAGTTTCTGGCCAATGCCAATCATTATGCGCCCCTGGGTTCCATTCAGAGCGGAGGGCATTCCTATAATATTTCGGCCAATGACCAGCTGATGAAGGCCTCTGATTATCGTTCTTTGGTGATCGCCGAGACCAATGGCATCCCCATTCCACTCTCCTCGGTGGCGACGATTAAGGATGGCACGGAGAATACCCTTCAGGGGGGATGGTGTGATGGCAAGCTGGCGGTGATGATGCCAGTGTTAAAGGAGCCGGATGCCAATGTCATTGAGATCGTCAAAAAGATTCAGGCGATTCTGCCGCAGTTGCGAGCATGGTTGCCTCCGGGGGTTCATCTGAGTGTCATGTCCGATCGCACGCAGACGATCCGGGCCTCGGTTGATGATGTGCAGTTCACGCTGATCCTGACGAGCGCCCTGGTGGTTCTGGTGATGTTTCTCTTTTTGAGGCGTCTGGGGCCGACCTTCATTGCCGGAGTTACGGTTCCACTGGCCTTGGCGGGAACTTTTGGCGTGATGTGGCTCTGCAACTACAGCCTCGATAATCTCTCTCTCATGGCACTGACTGTCTCCGTCGGTTTTCTGGTGGATGATGCCATCGTGGTCATCGAAAATATCGTCCGCTATATCGAGAAGGGACATGCCCCTTTGGAGGCAGCGCTGCTGGGGGCCCGTCAGATCGGCTTTACCGTGGTCTCGATGAGTCTTTCACTCGTGGCTGTTTTCCTTCCCATTCTGCTCATGGGCGGAGTCGTCGGGCGCCTCTTCCATGAATTCGCCGTCACCCTAAGTGCCTCCATCCTGGTCTCCGCAGTGATTTCACTGACCCTGACACCGACGCTCTGTGCGAGAGTGCTGCGCAAGGAGGATCATGCCACCGAAGGGCCTCTGGGTATGTGGCTGGAGGCGCGCTTTACGGAATGCTTCCAATTCTATCGTCGGGGACTCGACTGGGTGCTCGACCACAGAAGAGTGACGCAAGGGCTGACACTCGCCACGATATTCGGCACTTTTTTTCTTTTTTATGTAATCCCCAAAGGTTTTTTTCCCGAGCAGGACACGGGGATGATGTTTGGAACGACGGAGGCATCGCAGGACATTTCCTATGCCGCCATGGTCAAGAAACAGCAGGCGCTGGCGAAGATTGTTTCCGAGGATCCGGCTGTGGCCTCGGTCGGTTCTGCCATCAGTTCCGGCGGGGGAAGCACGGTCAATAACGGGCGTCTCTTCATCGCGCTGAAGCCCCTCTCAGAGCGCAAAGTGAGTGTGGATGAGGTGATCAACCGGCTTCGTCCCCAATTTGCCGCAGTCAAGGGAGCCAAGCTCTTCCTTAACCCCGTGCAGGATCTTCGGATGGGAGGACGCCCGACCAAGGCCCAATACCAGTATGCGCTCCGTAGCGATCATCTTGCCGATCTCCTCAAATGGGCACCGAAACTGGTCGCCAGCTTGCAGACTTATCCCCAGTTGGCCGATGTGAACAGCGATCAGCAGTTTCAGGGACGCCAGGTCAAAGTGGTCATTGATAGAAATCTGGCGGGAAGTTTCGGCATCCAGCCGACACAGGTTGATTCCGCCCTCTATAGCGCCTTTGGCCAGAGGCAGGTTTCCACGATGTATTCCACGATCAATCAGTTTCATGTGGTTCTGGAGGCCAATCCCGAACTCCTTGGCGACCCAACTTATCTGGACAAGATCTATGTTCCATCCTCCACAGGCCGGATGATTCCACTCAGTACCATCGCTCACTTCGAATACGAGAGTATTCCGCTTTCTGTCAATCATCAGGGGCAGTTTCCCGTCGTGACCTTTTCCTTTAATCTGATGCCGGGAGCTTCTCTCGGAGAGGCTGAGAAGATCATCGACGAGGCGCAGCGCGATCTGAAGATGCCAGCTTCCATCAAGGGAGGTTTTGCGGGCAATGCCCTGCTCATGCAGGATAGCACTTCCTCCCTGCCGTTGTTGGTACTGGCTGCGATCCTGACTGTCTATATCGTCCTCGGAATGCTCTACGAGAGCCTGATTCATCCGCTGACGATTCTCTCGACAATCCCCACCGCCGGGGTGGGGGCACTGCTTGCTCTGATGATTGTCCACATGGAACTCAGTATTGTCGGATGGATCGGCATTATTCTCCTGGTTGGTATCGTGAAGAAGAATGCCATCATGATGGTTGATTTCGCCATTGAGGCCCAGCGGGAGAGGGGAAAAACTCCTCGTGAAGCGATTCATGAGGCGGCCCTTGTGCGTTTCCGTCCGATCCTGATGACGAGCGCCGCTGCGCTCTTCGGTGCCGTTCCTCTGGCCGTGGGAATGGGGGTGGGATCGGAACTGCGCCAACCTCTCGGCGTGGCCATTGTGGGAGGTCTGCTGCTTTCCCAAGCCCTCACGCTCTTTACCACACCAGTGATTTACCTGGCGATGGAGCGAGTCCGGGTGGGGGGTGGAGTACTCAGAAAAAATTGGTTCTGTGACCCCTCTTCAATTCGACTCATCACTTTCTTTCTCGGAGTCTTTTTTGTCGGTCTCTTTTAAGCCGTAAACTTCTTTGAGGACTTTGCCAATCAAGGGGGCGGCGTGGCTGCCACCATGGACGCTGTTGTCACCGGGATCGCCTTCATAGACGGCGGCAAAGGCGTACTGGGGGTTCTGAGCTGGAACAAATCCTGCAAACCAGGCGGCGGTGCGCTGTTTTTCCTTCGGCCCCCATTGGGCGGTGCCGGTTTTGCCAGCGACGGTGGTTCCCTTGACCTGTGCGTGATGGGCTGTTCCCTGGCCATCCTCGGTGACGGCGATGAGGGCTTTGCGTAGGGTTTCCATATCCTCCGGTTTGATCTGGAGGTCGTCGCGGATGCGGTCGGGATAGGCGGCGATGACTTTGTTGTCGATGGCCTGGATTTGCTTTACCAGACGGGTCTGATGGAACTGTCCTCCGGTTGCGATCACGCCGTAGGCCTGGGCCATTTGGAGTGGGGTGATTTTGATGTCACCCTGACCGATGCTCATGTTGGCGACATCGCCCTTGAGAATTTTGCGTTTTTGAACGCGGAGCATGTAAGTGTCGTTGGGGATGATGCCCTCGGCTTCCGCCTTGAGCGGAATGCCTGTTTTTTTGCCGAGTCCGAGTCGGTTGGTCCATTCGATGATATTGGGAGCGCCGATTTTGATTCCCGCCTGGATGAACCAGGTATTGCAGGATTGGGTGAGAGCCTCGACGAAGTTGAGCCGACCGGCGTCCGTTTTTTTCCAGTTGTGGAAGGTGAAGTTGCCGATGTCGATGGCGGTCGGACCGCTGTAGATGTCTTTGGCGGTGAGTTTGCCGGATTGGAATCCTGAGAGTCCGACGAAGGTTTTGAAAGAAGATCCGGGAGGATAGGCGGAGCGGTAGGCTCGTGGCAGGAGGGGGACATTCGGATCATCGCTGAGCTGTTTATAGATCTGAGGATCGAGGATCGGGACAAAGTGATTGGGGTTGTACTGCGGCCAGGAGGCCATGGCATGGATTTCACCAGTCCAGGGATCGATCATGACGATAGCTCCGCGTTTGCAGTTTTCTTTGAGAACCTTTTCGCAGATGCGCTGTAGATTCTGATCGAGTGTCGTGATGACGGTGTCGCCGGGAACGGGCGGTTCGGCGACGCGCTCGGAAGATTTGTTGCCATTGGCATCGTAGGTGACATGGAGGCTGCCGGGCTGGCCTTTGAGCTGGAAATCAAAGGTCTGCTCGATTCCCTCGCGCCCTTCGCTTTCGGTGAAGATGAGGTCTTTGTTTTCAATCGGGCGAACCGAGAGAGGGGCTTCTTTGCCGGTGTAGCCGATGATGTGGGAGGCGAGTTCCCCATTGGGATAGAAGCGGGCATAGACCTGCTGGAGGAGCAGGGCGCTGGTGAGTCCCCGGCGGGCGGCGGCAAGTTCCTCCGGCTGGAGATCCTCGAGCAGGGTGAGGGGGAGGACGCCGCGATTGCGGTAATGACTCAGGATGGCCTGATCGCTGATTTTAATGGGGCGGCTCAGAAGGCCTTTGGCGTAGGTGATTTGCTGCCTGGAAAATTCCAGCACTTTGTCTTCATTCCAGTTGAGCGGGGTCGGAAATTGGAGCGCCAGATTGTAGCTCAGGCGGCTCTGGGCAAAGGGATAGCCGTTGCGGTCGGTGATCTGGCCGCGCGGTGCGGGGATGCCGAGCTGGAAGGTATGGGCCTGTTTCTGAGTTTCCCAGGTGGGAGTGGGATTTTCATCGACGGTGGCATTCGTGCTCTGAGCCGGGCAGCTAAGTGCTGTGGCGAGGAGTAGGATGAGTAGGGCAGGCGTGCGAACATTCATGCAGAAACCGTACGGGGGGTGGTGATGTGGGGAGGCTTGAGGTAAAGAGGCTCCGGTGTCCCCACACAGGGATCGGCTTTTTCAGCGAGTATTGCAAGCCGTCCGGCATCAGGCGTGGCGAGTGTCAGATTTTCGATGCCCGGCAAGGGGGTGGCGCTGAGGACGGGAAAGGAGGGGTGAGCTTGCAGGGCCTGGAGAATTTCGCCTGGAGGCAGGAGCTGCGGCTCTTGCAAAAAGTTTCCCGAAGCGATACAGCAAACCCAGTAATGTCCACCACGAGCGTCACCTACCACCCAGAATCCGGAGTCCGGCCCGGGCAGACCAATCGGCGAGGGGAGGGCGTAGAGCGGAAGCTCAAGTGCTGTGGCAAAAGCCCTCGCTGTTGCAATTGCCGCTCGGAGTCCATTGTAGGAGCCGGGGCCGAGGCCAACGCAGAGTGCCTCGGGAATGCCGCAGGTGGAGACGGCTTTTTCCAGTCCTTCGAAGAGTGCTGAGGAATCAGAACGCCGGTGCGCCACATCGGAGCGGAAGAGAATGTTGGATTCCTCACCCTGGGTAGTGACGAAAGCCACCGAGGAGACGGAGGTGGAGGAATCGAAAGCGAGGATCTTCATGGAAGGGTGGGGTGCGTCGAGATGCTGACTGCGCGTGATTCATCCGCTTGCGGCTCGATGCGGAGACGGAGTGTGCCTGATGGCAGGATTTCTGGAAATTTATCGCCCCATTCGATGATCATCAGCCCATCACCGTAATACTCCTCCAGGCCGAGCGCCAGTGCCTCTTTGGCGGACTCGAGCCGATACCAGTCGGAATGATGGAGTTGCTGCTCTCCCGCGCCGTGGCCTTGATAGCTCTGAAGCAGGGTGAAGGTGGGGCTGGTCACTTCCTCGGTGATCCCAAGCGCGAGGGCGAGGGCTTTGACAAAGTGAGTCTTGCCCGCGCCCAGCGGCCCTTCCAGGCTGACGACCTCCGCTTTCAGTAGTGCGGGCAGCAGGAACGCGGCCAGGGTTGCAGTTTCTTCCAGGGAATGGACAACATGAATTTCTTTCATGCTGGGTACGGGTTTGTCTGTTGCCATTTCCGCTTCATTTTAGTTGGCTTATGGATACACGCAATCCAGAGCGAAAAAAGGATGAAGCAACCTAAAACCTGAAACCGCCCGAGAAACCTGAATTTGAAACTTGGAAGCTGAGTAAAACCTTCCCCGATCCCGATCCCTTCTGACTCAGGTTTCAGCTTTCAGGTTTCATCCTTCTCTGCCTTCTGCCCCCCCAGCTTCCAACTCCTAACTCCTAACTACCAACATCCCATGAGCACTCCTCCCAACGAACTCCCCGCCTGGCTTGCCCTTCAAACCCATCGTGATGCCACTAGATCGCTCACGCTCAAAGAACTCTTTGCCCAGGATCCCTCTCGTGGCGAGCGACTGAATGCCGAAGGTGCTGGTCTCTACCTCGACTACTCCAAAAACCGTGTCACCGACGAGACGCTGAAACTGCTCCTCGAACTTGCCGGGCAGTCAGGTTTGAAGTCCCACATCGAGGCGATGTTCACGGGTGAAAAGATCAACACGACCGAAAATCGCGCCGTTCTCCATGTCGCCCTTCGTGCTCCCAAGGGAGAGGTGATCAAGGTTGATAACGAGGATGTGGTGCCCGAAGTTCACGCGGTTCTCGATGCGATGAGCGTCTTTGCCGAACGAATCCGCAGCGGTGCATGGAACGGCTTCACCGGCAAGCGCATCAAGAATGTCGTCAATATCGGCATCGGCGGATCTGACCTCGGCCCGGTCATGGCTTACGAGGCGCTGCGTCATTACAGCGACCGCTCGCTGACGCTTCGCTTCATCTCGAATGTCGATGGTACTGACTTCGCCGAGGCCGTTCATGATCTCGATCCCTCCGAGACCCTCTTCATCATTTCCTCCAAGACTTTCACGACGCTGGAGACCATGACCAATGCCGAGAGCGCGCGTGCATGGCTGCTCGCCGGACTCGGTGGGGAGATCAAGGCCGTGGCCAGCCACTTTGTCGCCGTCTCCACCAATGCCGAGAAGGTCTCCGCCTTCGGCATCGATACGGCCAACATGTTCGGTTTCTGGGATTGGGTCGGCGGTCGTTACTCGATGGATTCGGCCATTGGACTCTCGACGATGATCGCCGTGGGGCCTGAGAATTTCCGCGCCTTGCTCGGAGGCTTTCATGCGATGGATGAGCATTTCCGCAAGACACCGTTTGAGAAAAATCTCCCTGTCCTGATGGGACTGCTCGGCATCTGGTATATCGACTTCTTTGGGTCGCAGAGCATCGCCGTGCTCCCTTACGATCAGTACCTCAAGCGCTTTCCCGCCTACCTCCAGCAGCTCACCATGGAGAGTAACGGGAAGTCGGTGCGACTCGATGGCACTCATGTCACTTATGACACCGGAGCGATCTACTGGGGCGAACCTGGCACCAATGGTCAGCATTCCTTCTACCAGCTCATCCATCAGGGCACGCGCCTCATTCCGTGCGACTTCATCGCCTTTGCCAAATCACTCAATCCCCTTGGGCGACATCAGGACATCCTGATGTCGAATGTCTTTGCACAGGCCGAGGCGCTCGCCTTTGGCAAGACCGCCGAGGAGGTCAAAGCCGAGGGAACTCCCGATGCACTCGTCCCACATCGTGTCTTTGAGGGCAACCGTCCTTCCAATACGATCCTGGCAGAAAAGCTTGATCCCGCCACGCTCGGTTCGCTCATCGCCCTCTACGAGCACGCCGTCTTTACCCAGGGAATCATCTGGGGGATCAACTCCTTTGACCAATGGGGTGTTGAGTTGGGTAAGGTGCTCGCGCAGCGAATCATTCCAGAGCTGGAGTCCTCCACGGAGACTGATCTCAAGCACGACAGCTCGACCAATGCTCTCATCCGCCGCTACCGCGCTCGGAAATAGACTGGGGATCGATGAGAAAAGCTAAAAAGCTGACACGCTAAAAAGCTAAAATTCCGAAAGAGCAATGAATCGCGAAATCTTCTCCCGTCAGTTGCTGGGTTTCAGCTTTTCAGCTTTTTAGTTTTCCCAATTTTTCACTTTCTTCCGCCTAATACCCTTTTCTATGAAGGTCGAAATCCTTCCCGATGCCGACGCGGTGGCCAAAGCCGCGGCTTTGCTCATCGCCTCCGAAGCCCGTGCTGCTGTGGCTGCGCGCGGCATTTTTACCTTCGCCATCAGCGGGGGTAAGACGCCGTGGGTCATGCTCCGCGAACTGGCTTCCGAGGAGCTTCCCTGGGAGCAAATCCATCTCTTCCAGATCGACGAGCGCATTGCTCCCGAGGGAGACAAGGATCGCAATCTGACCCATCTGCTGGAGAGCTTGGCCACCGCTCCCATTCCTGCTGCCAATATCCACGCCATGCCAGTGAATGCCACCGACCCTGCCGAGGGAGCCAAAGAGTACGAGAGAACGCTGGAGAGCCTCTGTGGAATTCCAGCCGTACTCGATCTGGCCCACCTCGGACTCGGCCCCGACGGGCACACCGCCTCGCTCATTCCGGGTGATCCGGTGCTGGGAGTTCATGATCGTGATGTCGCCCTTACCGGCCTTTATCAGGGACGCAACCGAATGACGCTGACCTATCCGATGATCAACCGTTCCCGGAACATCCTCTGGCTGGCGACAGGTGCCGAAAAGGCTCCGATGATTGAACGACTTCAGCATGGCGATCCGACCATTCCGGGAGGACTCATCAAGCAGGAGTATGCGATTTTGCTGGCGGACGAGGCGGCAGTGGCAGGCTTGCGCTTTTAGCTGATTGCTGATTGCTGATTGCTGATTGCTGATTGCTGATTCAGGGGGGGCTTTTCTGAAAATCAAGAATCAACAAGTAGCAATCAACAATATTTTTGAATCCTGGGATTCCCTTCTGCGCGGCAATGCTCTAGGAATTTGGTGCATGAGTTCTGTTGCCGAAATCAAAGTGGGTGACACCTGTGTCACCCTTCCCGTCGTGGTCGGTTCCGAGGGGGAACATGCCATCGACATCTCGAAGCTCCGTAGCGAAACAGGCTACATCACGCTGGATGACGGCTACGGGAATACTGGTTCCTGTGAAAGTGCCATCACCTTCATTGACGGGGAAAAGGGCATCTTGCGCTACCGAGGCATCCCGATTGAGGAGCTCGCAGTAAAATCGACCTTTATCGAGACCGCCTATCTCATCATTTACGGCAATCTTCCGACGCACGAGCAGTTGAGCCGTTTCTCTGATCTCCTTACACGCCACGAACTACTGCACGAGGATATGAAATTCCACTTCCAGGGATTTCCGGCAAAGGCTCATCCGATGGCCATTCTCTCCTCGATGATCAACGCCTGCGGTTGTTTCTCTCCGACACTGCTTGAGACAGAGTCGATTCCCGACTTCGACATTCAGGCGGCTCGCCTGATCTCGCAGGTGCGGACGATTGCGGCCTTCTCGTATCGCAAGTCACGGGGGCTTCCGATGAACTATCCCAAGCCGACCTATAAATACACGGCCAATTTTCTGCACATGATGTTCTCGTCGCCCTACGACGATGTGGAACTCAATCCCGAGGTGGTCAAGGCCCTCGACCTGATCTTCCTGCTCCATGCCGATCACGAGCAGAACTGCTCCACCTCCACCGTCCGCATGGTGGCATCCAGTCGCGCCCCTCTCTTTGCCTCCTGTTCAGCTGGAGTTGGTGCGCTCTGGGGTCCGCTGCATGGCGGTGCCAACCAGGCCGTCCTTGAAATGCTCGGAGAGATTCACGAAAGCGGTGACGACGGCTCGCGCTTCATTGCGGCGGCCAAGGACAAGACAAGTGGCAAACGCCTCATGGGATTTGGCCATCGCGTCTATAAAAACTACGATCCTCGTGCCAAGATCATCAAGGCCCAGTGCGACCGCCTCTTGGAGGAGCTACACATCAACGATCCCTTGCTTAATATCGCCAAGAAGCTGGAAGAAGAGACCCTCAGCGACAGCTACTTTGTGGAGCGCAAACTCTACCCCAATGTCGATTTCTACAGCGGCATCATCATGCGCGCCCTCGGTATTCCTCTGCAGATGTTCACCGTCATGTTCGCCATTGGCCGGATGCCCGGCTGGATCGCCAACTACAAGGAGATCATGGAGGAGAAACAGACCCGCATTTATCGTCCACGCCAGATTTATATCGGCGAGACGGAGAGGGCTTATACCCCCATCGAAGAACGAAAATAAGAGGCTTGTGAGAGTTGGCGGATTGAACTCGGGCGTGCCCACGCCGCTCGCCCTTCGGGTCGCCTTTGGCACTTCAACCTACTTCCGCCAGTCGTAGGTTTGCGGCGTTGGACTGCGCTTGCCGTAGGACTACTACGGCTGGCGCTTGTCCGCCTTGCTCTCCATCCAATCTCACTTCGCCTTGGGGCAATCTCTCGTGAGAATTTTTTGAAGTCGACTATTTGTCAAAAACGATCCTTTTCGCTACAGGGACAAACTTGATTCCTTGTAGGCATTGCTCGTTCCTAACCCTGCCACCTCGACTTTGCAATCTCAGAAGGGAGGTGGGCGCAGGGATTTTGTAAGGAGAGCGAAGAATGTAGAGAGTGATTGCAAATCTCTCACCACGATTCACTTCAGCCTCTGACCTAATAACCTACAGTCTAAAACGCTAACAGTCTGTGCGGCTATTGCCGCACTTTGGCCGCACCCAAGCCGCGCTGCACTTACGGGCGGTCGTCGAGGGGAGTCAGCGTTCTTCCCAGGGGGCCGACATATTCGCTTAATGGGCGATAGAGGCGGTTGTTGGCAAGCTGTTCGAGAACATGGGCAGTCCAGCCGGAGGTGCGGGCGATGGCGAAGATCGGCGTGAACATATCCGTAGGGAGGCCCAGGGAGTAATAGACGGTGGCCGAGTAGAAATCGACATTGGCGTGGAGTCCCTTCTTCTCGCGCATGAGGGAGGCGATCCGTTCGGACATGCGAATCCATTTGCCTTCGCCGAGCTGTTCGCAGAGCTGAACGGCCATTCGCTGGAGGTGAGGGGCGCGGGGATCAAGTGTCTTATAGACACGGTGGCCGATGCCCATGATCTTTTTCTTGTTAGCCAGGGCATCCTCGACCCAGGCATCGACTTTGGATTCGTCGCCGATTTCCCGGAGCATGTGAATGACTCCCTCGTTGGCGCCGCCATGGAGAGGCCCCTTGAGGGTGCCGATGGCAGAGGTGATGGCAGAGTAGATGTCGCTCAGAGTAGAGATCGTCACGCGAGCTGAGAATGTGGAGGCATTCATGCCGTGATCGGCATGGAGCACATAGCCGACATCAAGTGTCTTGGCGGCCTCGGCTGAGGGTGCTTCACCATTGAGGAGATAGAGAAAGTGGGCTGCCTCGCCGAGATCGGCGCGGACAGGCGGGAGTTCCTTTCCCTGGCGAGCGCGATGGTAGTAAGCGGCGATGACGCTGACTTTGGCCGTGATGGAGGCGGCGCGGTGGCGGTTTTTTTCGAAATCAATATCGCCGTTCGGCACTTTGTCGTAGAGGCCGAGCATGGAGACACCCGTACGGATGACATCCATCGGATTGGCATCCTTTGGTGCGCCCAGGATGAAATCAATGACACCCTGGGGGAGCTCGCGCTGGGAGCGGAGCTCGTGCTCTAGCAGCTCAAGCTGTTTGCGATTTGGCAGTCCCCCATGCCAGAGGAGATAGACAACCTCTTCGTAGCTGACCTTGCCGGCCAGTTCGTTGATGTTGTATCCGGCGTAGATGAGCGTGCCTTCTTCTCCGAGCACATCACTGAGTGCGGTGGAGTTGGCGATGATACCTTCGAGTCCTTTGGCGACGATGGACATGGGATAATGGAAGTTAGAAGTTGGGAATTAGAAGTTGGGAAGAGGGGAGGATTGAATACGAAAGTTCGAAGTTGGTCACTGGGATTCTCACCCCAACTGCCAGCTCCTAGCTTCCAGCTTCGATTCTAGCCTTTCAGGCGTTTGATGAGGGTGTCGGCCATGTCGGTCGGGGTCTCGGCCACGGCGATGCCTGCGGCGCGGAGTGCGGCGATCTTGCCTGCTGCCGTGCCCTGTCCTCCACTGACGATGGCTCCTGCATGGCCCATGCGACGGCCTTCGGGAGCGGTGGCTCCTGCGATGAAGGCGGCGATTGGCTTTTTGCAATGCTCGGCGGCCCAAGCGGCAGCCTCTTCCTCACCGGTTCCACCGATTTCACCGATCATGATGATGGCCTCGGTTTCGGGGTCTTCGTTAAACATTTTGAGGACATCGGTATGGGAGGTGCCGTTGATTGGATCGCCGCCAATGCCGACGCAGGTGCTCTGGCCGTAGCCACGGGTCGTGAGCTGCCAGACTGCCTCGTAGGTGAGGGTTCCGGAGCGGGAGACCACACCGATGTTTCCTTTTTTGTGAATGTAACCCGGAGCGATGCCGATGCGGCAGCCGCCGTGGGAATTGGGGCCGGTGCCGGGGGTGACGATGCCGGGACAGTTGGGGCCGATGAGGCGGGTCTTGCACCCACTGGTGCTCGTTCCAGAATCCTTCATGGCGGCTTTGACCTTCATCATGTCAATGACGGGAATGCCCTCGGTGATGGTCACGACGAGGTCGAGTCCGGCATCGACGCCTTCCAGAATGGCATCGGCGGCAAAGGGAGGTGGAACGAAGATTGCGGAGACGGTGGCTCCTGTTTCACGCACTGCCTCCTCGACGGTGTCGAAGATGGGAACCTTGCCTTCAAAGAGCTGGCCTCCCTTGCCCGGAGTGACGCCTGCGACGACCTGCGTGCCGTATTCCAGGCTGAGTTTGGCGTGACGGGCACCGAAGCTGCCGGTGATGCCCTGGATGAGGATTTTGGTGTCTGGTGTGACGAGAATCGACATGGTATGAGAATAAAAGGGGTTTAGGCTGAAGGCTGTTAGGTTAGAGGGGGAAGGGAACGGGAAGTTCTCGCGCAAAGACGCAAAGGCGCTAAGGGGGCAGGCAGAAGGTTTTCTCTTTGCGTCTTTGCGTCTTGGCGCGAGTTCATTCGGTTTCCAGGGAGGTGGGGGCAGCGGCTTTGACGGCGGCGACGATTTTGTGGGCTGCGTCGAGGATATTTTCGCCGCTTTCAAGCTTGATGCCGCTTTCAGCGAGAGTCTTTTTGCCTGCTTCGACATTGTTGCCTTCAAGACGCACGACGAGTGGGATGGAGAGGCCGACCTCCTTGGCTGCTTCCACGATGCCTGTGGCGATGATGTTGCAGTCCATGATGCCCCCAAAGATATTGACGAAAATTCCCTTAACGCTCTTGTCGGCAAGGATGATGCGGAAGGCTGCCGTGACCTGTTCCTTGGTGGCTCCACCGCCGACATCCAGGAAATTGGCAGGCATTCCACCAGCGTGCTGGATGATGTCCATGGTGGCCATGGCAAGTCCGGCCCCGTTGACGAGGCAAGCGATATTGCCATCCAGGCCGATGTAGTTTAGGCCAAATTTGGAAGCCTCGACTTCGCGCGGATCCTCCTCGGTGACATCGCGCATGGCGACGATGGAGGGCTGGCGGTAGAGAGCATTGTCGTCGAAGTTGAACTTCGCATCGAGGGCCAGCAGCTTGCCTTCGGGAGTGACCACTAGCGGATTGATTTCCACCATGGAGCAATCTCGCTCGATGAAGAGGCGGTAGAGGTTGGTGAAGAGTTTCGAGGCCTGGGTCATCAGGGGGCCGGTTAGGCCGAGCGAGGAGGCAATGCGGCGTGTCTGATACGGCATGATGCCCAGGAAGGGATTGATGGCCAGACGGAGAATTTTCTCAGGGGATTTTTCAGCCACCGTCTCGATGTCCACGCCGCCTTCGGTGCTGGCGATGACGACAGGAGTCGAGGTGGCGCGGTCGATCAGGATGGCAAAATAGAGTTCGCGGGCAATATCGACGGCTTCCCCGACAAAAATCTTGGCAACTTCTTTTCCCTCCGGGCCGGTCTGATGGGTGACGAGGACTTCGCCGATCATCTTGGAAGCGAGTTCTCCAGCTTCGGCGGGTGTATCGCAGAGATGGACTCCACCCTTGAAGCCACTCTTAAAGGTTCCCTTGCCACGGCCTCCGGCATGAATCTGTGCCTTGACGACGAGCTTGCCTCCAAGCCCGACAGCCACCTTCACCGCCTCCTCGGCGGTATGGGCTACGGAGCCTGGTTGAGTTGCAACGCCAAATTCTGCAAAAAGTTCGCGGGCCTGAAATTCGTGGATATTCATGTCGTAAAAAGGAGATCACTACACACCTCGTGTGCCGAGGAAAAGAACTCCTTTTAACGAAGGGCTGAAAAAGTACCCACCTCTCCGATTCAGACGCTTAGGGAAAAGCTGATTTCATCCCATGAAGACCGCTGAAGTCCATTTGCGGATTATTCAAACCGCGCCCGCTGACGAGTCGAGGAAAGGACGGCGTGCCAGAGTTCGCCATTGAGTTCCAGGCGCTTGCTTCCACCTGCCAGGAGATTGATGGGAACATGGACAAAATGGCCGTGGAGGAAGCTGATCAAGAGCCCCGTTCTGCCGCTCATCGCCGCGTGAACGGCGTGACGCCCCATGAAGTCGCAAATGAGCGCATCCTGGGTATTGGCTGGGCATCCCCGGATCTGATAGCTCGGATCAAAGTAACGGAGCGTCATCTCGATGTTGCGTGATTTGAAGTGGGCATTGATGGCGTCGCCGAGGAAGTGTCCGATGTCCCGAAGCTTCAGATTGCCCGATTCGTCCCGCTCGTCACTGGAACTGAGCAATTCCTGACCGGCTCCCTCCGCGACGACGATCACAGCGTGACTCTTGCGTCCGAGTCGGCGTTCGATGGCGGAAAAAAGCCCCCCCGGTCCCTCCAGGGCAAAGGGGATTTCCGGCACCAGGCAGAAATTCACATCCTGACTGGCGACCGTGGCTGCTGCGGCGATGAATCCAGCGTGACGCCCCATGAGCTTGACGAGGGCGACTCCGTTGTCGACGCTTCGCGCCTCGGTATGGGCGCTATTGATGACGCGCACGGCTTCATCCACAGCCGTGTCAAAGCCAAAGGTGCGTGTGACGAAGTGGACATCATTGTCGATTGTCTTGGGAATGCCGACCACGGCGAGTTGATGGCCTCGCCTTTGGGCTTCTTCAAAGAGATCATGACCTCCGCGCTGTGTCCCGTCACCGCCGACGGTGAAGAGGATATTGATCTCGTTCGCAATCAGGAAATCCACAGCCACCAGGGTATCGACCGGACCACGCGAGGTGCCGAGCATGGTGCCACCTTCTTTATGAATATTCTCCACAAGATCGTCGGTGAGAACAATCGGTGGCTTTCCCCGCTTGGGATCAAGACCGCGATAGCCACCCCGGATGCCAAGGACGGATTTGACACCGTAGCCACGGATCAGTTCGCGGGTCACCGAGCGGATGACATTATTGAGGCCTGGACAGAGCCCGCCACAGGTCACAATCGCGGCGCGTGTTTTCTTGGGATCAAAGAAGAGCTTCTGTCGCGGGCCGGCTTTCTCAAAAAGCATCAGATGTTCCGGCAGTCTGCCATCGGGCCACTGCACATCGGCGGGTGAGTAAATTTCGTTGACGGCAGAGAAGGGGACTGGCGAATCGTACTGAGCTTCGCCCAGTCGGGGGATAGACATCGTTTTCATGAATTGAGGAGTATTTTATACGGAATTGTTCCCAATGCTACAATTCAGTTTCATGGAGATTGATGAGAATCAAGCGAGCGCGCGAAAAATGCACATCAAACGGAAGTTGACCATGACTCGTGTTGTCATAAAGTTGAGCGCTCAGCTTTTCATTTCAAGCACTCGTAGCTCAATTGGATAGAGCGCTTCCCTCCGAAGGAAGAGGTTGTGGGTTCGACCCCCGCCGAGTGCACCACTTTTGTTTTTCTAAAAAAGAAGAATCAGCAGCTGGGCGCAGAGGATACGCAGGAGCATCGTCAGCGGATAGACCGTGGCGTAGGAGAGCGAGACGGAATCGCTTTTGACCAGTGTCGTGGCAAAGGCGAGGGCGGGAGGATCGGTCATGCTGCCGGAGATCAGACCGCAGAGGGTCACGAAATTCATCTTCATCAGCGTGCGGGCAATAATCCCGACGACCATCAGCGGAATCACCGTGATGCAGAATCCGGCGGCAAGCCAGTGCAGCCCTTGGGGACTCATCAGGGTGGGGATGAATTGAGAGCCGGCTTTGAGCCCGACGCAGGCGAGGAAGAGCACAATGCCGAGTTCGCGCAGCGCGAGATTTGCCCCGGTGGGCATGTACCAGACGACGCGTCCGATATGGCCGATGCGGCTTAGGATGATGGCGATGACGAGAGGTCCTCCCGCCAGCCCCAGCTTCAGCGCGGCAGGCAGGCCGGGCAATGTGATCGGCAGCAGCCCTGCGATGACTCCCAGTCCAATGCCTACAAAGACAGGAAGGAAATTCGTGTGGCTCAATTCCTTGGGAGAGTTGCCGAGAAGCTCCTCGACCTGATCAAGTCCCTGTTTGCTGCCGACCACTTGCAGGGCATCTCCAAATTGCAGATGCATGTTGGGATCGGGCCGCATTTCCACTTCGCTCCTCTGGATGCGGGTGACGACGACTCCGTAGATGGTGTGGAGAGCGAGCTGCTTGAGGGATTTGCCCAGCTCTTCCTGGCGGGTCACGACGAGCTTTCGATTAAAGATCCGCGAGGTGGTGTCGATCAGATCGATCTCGGATTGCTCGCCCACACCCGCTTCCAGCGCATTTAGGGCATCCAGAGCGCCGACAGCCAAGATGATGTCGCCGAGATGCACGACCGTCTTCCTGGAGGCAACCTGAACTTCGGCACCTTCCGCACAGCCTCTGATCCGGGAGACGATGATGCCGCTATGCTGGATGCCCGGAAGCAGGGAGATCGTCACCCCCTCAAATTCCGGTTTGGTGATCGTGATGGAGCGGCGCGTCAGCGGAGGTGTCAGGCTCTGGCGTAGTTCCTCAAAGGCCGCCACCTCGCGCTCCGGCTCGATCTTGAACAAGACACGCAGCAGGATGATGGCGAGGATGATCCCGAAGACTCCACCGGGATAGGCCACCGCATAGGCCAGCGCGGGGAAAACCTTGGTTGCTGGATCGGCGTGAGGCAGGAGGGCGATAGCCTCCTGCGCTGCGGCGAGCGAGGGAGTATTGGTCGTGGCTCCCGAAAAAAGACCCGCTACCGCCAGCGGATTCAGGCCAAAAATCCGTCCCGAGAGCAGGGCGACCACGGCGCCGCCGAAGACGATCGCCGCCGCGCAGAGATTCAGGGAGAGACCTTGTTTTTTTAGTGAGGCAAAAAAGCCGGGCCCGATTTGCAGACCGATCGTAAAGACAAAGAGGATCAATCCAAATTCCCGCACAAATTTCAGGATCTCCTCATTGATCTGCCAGCCGAGATGGCCAAAGAAGATCCCCGCAAAGAGGACGCCCGTGATCCCGAGTCCGACCTTATGGATTTTCAAGACGGAGAGGGCGAGGCCCAGAACCGAAATGATCGAAATTTCGAGGATGGCGAGGGCGACCTCGTTGGCGCCGGTGAGCTGGTGAAGGAGTTCCATGGGGGGATTCGGCTTCTCCTTATCTAACAAACCGATCCATCAGCGCAAAGAATCTCTTTTTGCCCGATTCAAAAAGCGAGAGGTCGCTCAAGATTTCCTCCGGCGTCTGCACGGTGGGTGAGGGGATCATGCTGAGGGCGACACTGGGATCAGCGAGGGCTTCGCGCATCATGGCCTCCGTCCATTCCAGATGGAATTGAAGCCCAAGCGCCTGATTGCCGATAAGGAAGGACTGCTGCTCACACGCCTCACTGCGCGCCAGTTGCACGGCTCCCTCGGGCAGTGAATAGGTATCACCATGCCACTGGAAGGCGAGGAACGAGTCATCCAGATGCGTGAACAACTTCCGACCCTCCTCGGTAAGACAGATTGGCTGCCAGCCAAATTCCTTGAGCGTATGACGAAAAGCCTTTCCTCCCAGGGCATCGGCCAGAAGCTGAGCGCCGAGACAGAGACCGAGAAGCTTCTTCCCGGAGGCGAGGGCATCCCGCAGATAAGCTTTCTCGGTGATGAGCCAGGGATGCTGCTCCTCCTCATAGGCCCCCATCGGGCCGCCGAGACTCACCAGAAGATCAAAACTTTCCAAAGAAGGCAGTGACTCCCCCTTGCAGATCAGACTGGTGGAAGTGGAGTGCCCGCGGGTTTCCGCCCATTCGAGAAGGACGCCTGGGCCATCAAGCGGATCGTGTTGGAGAAAAAGAAGACGCATGGAAAGAAAAGGCAAAATGAAAAATGAAAAATGCAGAAGGGTAATCAGAGTTCGGTTGGAGGTGGCGTTCCATACGAGGACCTTGGACAGCAGCGTTGTAGCAACCGAAAGTGAAGCCTTAGGAACAATCTTGCGAGGTCAGGTTGTAACATTTTCGTAGCAAACCGTGTGCCTCGTTGACAGATGAGGTGAGTCGGGGGATACTACTCGGCTACTCAAAGACCATGGATAAAATTCGTAATATCGCAATCATCGCCCACGTTGACCACGGGAAGACCACCCTCGTCGATCAACTCCTGAAGCAGTCGGGCACTTTCCGCGCCAATGAGGCCAAGGCTACGGAGACCTGCATCATGGACTCCATGGATCTCGAACGAGAGAAGGGAATCACCATCAAGGCCAAGAACGCTGCTTTCCAGTGGAACGGCTATCATGTCAATATCGTTGATACTCCGGGCCACGCTGATTTCGGTGGCGAGGTCGAACGCATCATGAAGATGGTCGATGGCGTGCTGCTCGTGGTGGATGCCTTTGGCGGTCCCCAGGCCCAGACCAAGTTCGTGCTCAAGAAGGCTCTCGAAAACGGCCTCAAGCCGATCGTCGTCATCAACAAGATCGACCGTGACAATGCCGACCCTCACAAGGTGCTCGACATGGTCTTTGAACTCTTCCTGGAGCTCAATGCCAATGATGAGCAGCTCGATTTCCCTGTTGTGTATGCAAGCGCCAAGCAGGGCTTTGCCAAGCACGAGATCGATCAGGAAAGCACCACGATGGAGCCCCTTTACGAGGCCATTGTGAAGCACATCCCGGCTCCGAAAGTGCCCGATGTCGATTACTTCCAGATGCTCGTTTCCAACCTCGACTACAGCGATTACCTCGGTCGTATCGCCTTTGGCCGCATCATTAGCGGCAGCGTCAAGATGGGCGAGCGCGTCGTCTGCATTCACAAGAATGGCAAGAAAGACACGGCTCCCGTCACCGCCATCTTCGGTCACAAGGGACTCCTGAAAATCGAACTTCAGGAAGCGCACGCCGGCGACATCATCGGACTCTGCGGATTTGAGGAAGTCTTCATCGGGGAGACCATCACCGACAGCGAGACGCGCGAGCCGCTCGCCTTTGTGGACATCGATCCTCCGACCATCACGATGAAGATCTGTATCAACGACGGCCCGCTCGTTGGTAAGGAAGGCAAGCTTGTCACCGCCCGTCAGATCCGCGAACGCCTCATCCGCGAGACCCGTACCAATGTCTCCATCGAGTTCAAGGAAACCGACATCGCCGGACATTTCCAGATCAAGGC
>Ga0302320_10005333_pt1 | contig 28921 bp, 31 predicted proteins | sample Bog_T0_3_FD_202130 | JGI IMG/M metagenome (GOLD analysis project Ga0302320, IMG submission 202130) | Peat permafrost microbial communities from Stordalen Mire near Abisko, Sweden - Bog_T0_3 | ecosystem: Environmental > Terrestrial > Soil > Wetlands > Peat | place: Sweden: Abisko, Stordalen Mire...
ACTTGAAAAAAAAAAAAAAAATCACTCCAAATAAATTTTTGAAACATCAAAAAAAAAGAATTTCTAAATTTTATTTTCTAAAAAAATACTTAATCAATAAAATAAAATTTTTTAATCCCAATTTTCTTCAATGAATGACGTGACGTAGTTTATTCATAATAATATTCACATTCATACATTAAACGGAATCAAACTAGAGAAAATTAATAATATTAAAGCCTATAAAATAACAACATTTGAAAATAAGACTAGACTATATGACCCAAACAAAAATATACATTTTTTATTTATTTTTCACAATTCTTTTATCTGCTGACATTTACATTGACTCCTCTTATCAAAATAATGATTCAGACGGTAGTTCAAACAAACCATATATAGATTCAGTTATTATCAACCAAATAATCGGAAATGGAAACTCTAACAGTTTTTTTATCCAAAACATTTTCTTTATTACAACTCAAATATTGATAAAGGATTCAGCACTACAAATAATTTTTTGGTAATTTTTTCAAAGTGATTGTTTTTACATTTTTTAAATAGCTCAGCTGCTGGTTCTCTTAATCCATTGATAAATTTTTCGGAAACTGGAAATTTTTATATTTCAAATTCTTCCGTTCTTTTTTTGAATATTATTTTTGAAAATTTCTCTCATCAACTGACCATGGGATATTTGTTTTACCTCGAAAAGAACAGTAGCTTTCAATTACAAGTAAAACCCTAAATTAAATTTTTACTATAAAAAAATTTTAGGCTTGCGGATTTTCAAATATAACTCTCAGCGTTGATAAAAAGTCACAAATTATTCAAAATATTGATTCATCTGTTTCTTTCATTGGGATACAAATAAATAATATGTCAATGAGCTCAAACGGATTTTTGAGTCATTCCTCTGCAAACTCCTCTATAAATACGAGTTTTTATATGCAAAATTGCTCGTTTAGTTATATTTCTCAAAATTTGTCCTTGCAAACCAGTCCTTTTTTTTATATCATCAAACCGTTGGTTTCTATTATTTTGTCTGATTGTTCATTTTATTCCATTTTGTTAGGTAAACAATTTTTATTTAAATTTATATTTTTATATGGTCAAGTTAATGATTTATTCCATTTTGAGAATTCACAATCAAATATCACAATAGAACAAGTGAATTTTTACAATGGAGTTCTCAAAAATCAATTTTTAAATGTAATTTTGGCTGAGAATTTAACAATAGTGGACACAAATTGCACAGTTTCAAACTCAACCAATGAAGCCCGAGAAATAATTTATAAATTGATTGGAGGATGTTTCAGAACAGAGAACATTTTTTATCGTGAATTTCGCAATGTGATGGTATTTGATAGTTTTAGTGACCAAACAACATATGGAATCAAAATTATTGATGATTTATTCGTTGTCCAAAATATCAAATCATTTCCTTATGTTCCCCTGGTACTTTAAAAAATAAATAAACGAAAACTAACTTCTATAGATAACCATTGATGATTGTCTCTTTCAAAACAATTCACTATTTATGAATGGACCTGACCAAGAGTCAGGCGGAGCACTTTATTTGACGAGTGATGTCAATTTGGAAATTTATAACACTCAATTTTTAGTATATTCAACAAAATATAGTTTTGTTTAAAGTTTTTTTTTTAGGGAAATATTGTTGATTCTAATCCACATTCCCTACTACAACCTACAAGCCCTTGCATTCAATCACTTACTGTTGACAACACGTGAATATTATATTATTTTTGTTTTATAAGAATATTTCTTTAAAAAAATATAGAGTTTTTATAGAAGATTCCATTTTTATTGAAAATCATTCAGACTACACCTCAAATTGCATAAGTTTTCTTGGTCTCCGTTTAACATTATCCAGTAGTTTTTATTCCAAAATCTTCAACCCATAATTTGTATATTAATTTTAGGGGTGAGGCTAATAAACAATACAGATTTAGTATGGAAAAATGATACAAGTGCCTTGAAGTTTGGCGGTGCATTTCTTTTTTATGGCGTATACTTTTATGTCAATTCTTCTTTCTTCCAATACAACAATGGATTGATTGGTGGAGCTATTTGCATAGATAGCTCATATTACGTCAATCAGAGTTTTCTCATTGAAAATTCGGATTTCGAAGATAATTTTTCAGGAAATGGTGGTGCCATTGGCTTAAACGAAAATATTCAAATATTAACAGGAGTTATTAGAAACAATTATTTCCTCGGGAATTGGGCTGCATGTAATAAAATTAAATGTTATTTTCTTCTAAAGATTAATATTTTCTAGTGGGTGGCAGTATTCGAATAAGAACCCATTCTTTTAATACGAGTGTATGGATAATTAATAATGTTTTTGAAAAGGGTCTGGCAGATTGGGGCGGAGCACTGGATTTAGAATCTTCTTTTGCTGTTTATGTTTCAAATAATTTGTTCCTTGATGGTGTAGCGAAATCCTATTTTGGAAATGGAATTGGAACTGGTTCTGTAATGATCATGAGCGCAGGAACCGATTCTAGATATAGCACATATGTAGGAAATAACAATACATATATGTCTGGGTGGGGAGAAAATAAAGGTCTTTATATTTATCGACTATAAATGAATTAATAAAAGGCACATTTGCGATGTTTGGAGGAAATTTTAGTGATAATGGATCACTATATTTAAATAATTATGGAACAAATGGTGGTACGATGTATACTACTGAACTAGCTTATGTCGTAATTTACAATTGTATTTTCATTAACCAAACTTCAAGCTTTGGAGGTTTTTTTTTTATTTAATAAAGGAAAAATTTTTTTATAGGAGGAGCTTTTGCAATTACTGACAACGCACGATTCCTTTTTGTCAACTGCAATTTTACAGTTTTTTTTTTGGTATTAAATTTATTATTATATTTTTTTTTTAGAATTGCATTTCAACTCAAAAAGGTGGTGCAATATATATATCTGAGAAATCAAATGTGAAAATGGTAAATATCAGCATCAATAATAGCTATGCCTTGTATGGAGCCATCCTTTATTTGATTGAGAATTATCAGGCTTCCATTCAAATTGAGAATTGTGTCTTTTCGAATAACTCTGCTTATTATACCCTTATTGATAGTGGGACAAGCATTATATCTATCAATAACACCCTTATAGAGAACAATACAAATAATTTGTTCTCTTTAGTTGAAGCAACTCTCGTTTTGATTAGCTCAAAAATAAACAATCTCATATGCTATACAAATTTACCTGGTTGCATTTTAGAAGCAGAACAAGCCTCGACAATCCAAATTCAATCTTCCTATTTTGGAAACGTTACAAGTAGTATTGAAGAAGGAAATTTCTATTTTGACTCTTCAACAGTTTATGCTGACTCCATGACAATGAATACATTAAAAACTCCAAAAACAGGATCCTGTGTTGTTAGTTACAGTTGTGATTTGAATTTTGTTTCTTCAAGTTTCGTGAACTATGAGATAAATTGCATTAGTTCTTTTCAGAGCAACATCAACTTAAATAACACTATTTTCGACAATTCTGAAAACAAAAAATTCCAAATTGTTTTAGATTATGGGTCAGTCTATTGTTTTAGTTGCAACCAAGTGATCATTTTTAATACAAGTTTTATAAAAAATTCCAATACAATGAATGGATCAGCTATTTATATTGTTGCAAATATAATTGATAAATTAGAGGCTGTGATCATTAACAGTTCAATCTTTTATGGGAATGTAGCATCAGGGGATGGCACTATTTATATTTATAATCAGAATTTTTCCATATTGTCATCCAACTTTACAAACAATCTTGCTCAAAGTGGTGGGGGAATATTTTGTGACAATGATGGTTTTATATTTATAATTAATTTTTACATGATATTTCTATTTTAAGCATCAACGACCATGAAAATGAACATTTCTGATAACACATTTGTGAACAATACTGCATTAATAGAAGGTGGAGCTATCAAATGGAATGACGAAATGCCGTTTTTCTTGAATAATTTGTTCTTGAATAATTCGGCGATATATGGAGACAACATCGCATGTTTTCCAATCAGAATTATTTTAAATATTTATGACAAAAGCAACTACTCAATAGAAAATATAACTTTCCCACAAAATGATGATATTTTATGGCCAAACAATAATGAAAATGTCTCCATTACAAACATAAGCAGTGGAAACCCCATCCCTTACATTTTACAATTTCAAACTTTGGATGTTTATGGAAAAATTGTTAATCTGGATGGAGGGTAATGCATTTCCATAAATCAAATAAAAAATATTGTTTCATAGAAAACTTGAAATGAAATTTTATTCACTAATTTCATCTGCTAACTCCACTACAAATTTAATTACCACAGGCTCCAACCCACAAATTATGAGTCAAGGTTATTTAATAAATAAAATTTATTATTTCTTTAAAAAATCAAACTAATTAAATTATTAATTTTATCAGGAAATGCTGTAATGGATGATTTGACTTTTTATTATGTTCCGAATTTACAAGTAAAGATGGGAGTCACAGCCTCGACTATAACAAAATTCAATTCTAAATATCTAAATGAATCAACAACTGAAATAAACTCAAATTCTGTTTATACTATGCTTTTCGAGGTGGATTTTCGTGAATGTATAATGGGCGAATACTACATCTCTTCATTGCAATTGTCTTTCTAATTTCTTGAAATCAAATTATTTAGATTTTTTTAGATGTGAATCATGTTCAACAGGTGAATATTCCTTTGCTGACGGAATGACAGCCCAGGGATGCCTAAAATGTCCCAATAATGCTGATCTTTGCTATGGAGCCATCATTGATGTATCGGCAGGTATTGCCTATGATTTAACTTGGAAAAATAAAATTATTTTGGAGGTTTTTGGAGATATTCATTGATTTCCGAGAGTATCTATTCATGCGGCGATTTCAAAGCTAGTTGCCTGTAAAATATCAATTAGTTTTTTTATTTTACAGCTAATTGTAAAAGAGGTGGTTATGACAGCAGTTGCTCCACAGGCTTTCAAGGGCCTTTATGTAGCACATGCGCTTGGGGTTATTCAAAAATGGGCGTTAATTCGTGCGTTGCCTGTCAGGATCAAGCATTAAACATGCTTTCAATAATTGGAATGCTGATTTTGGTGTTATTTTTGTTGACTATTTTTATAATGTAATTAATTTTGGAGAATATTAAAAACATTGAAATATTTCTTAGAGTTTCTGTCAAACAATCAGATAAAATGATTGAAACGCAAAGATCGAACACTGTAAACCTTGGAAGTATTGATAAAGGCAGCAACATCAAAAAAAGCAGCAATCGCGCATTCGATGTTAAAAAAGGAATGTCAGTGTATCTGAAGATTCTCATGAATTATCTGCAAATGGTTTCGATAATTCAAAGCCTAGATTTACAATGGCCTTTTTATGTACAGAATTACCTTAATGTCTATTCTAATATCGGAGGAGTTTCAACCCAGATTTTGTCATTTGATTGTCTCTTACAAGACTATAATATAAATACAAAATCCATATATATTCAAACGGTGTTGACAATTTTCTTGCCCTATGGTGTCTTCTTAATCTCAATGTTCATTTTAGGTTTGATATATTTGTACAAAAGAAAATCGCAGCTTATTAGATTCATTGTAATTGTCATTGTTGTTTCTATTTTCCTTCAACCTTCTATCATCAAAGTCCTTTTCGATAATTTAACTTGTGAAACTATTGAAAATTCCTCATATTTGGTGGCCAATATGTTGATAAATTGTAATGATGAAGATAAAAAAACATGGGTAATTTCAAAAAAAAAAAAAATTAAATGTTTTTATAAAGAATAGTATATTTGTTTATCCTTTTATGGCATATTGGATCTTAATTTATCCTGTGACTTGCCTGATTTACATGATCCACAACAGGAATAAATTGCATGATATTGAAATAAATGCAAAACTGGGCTTTTATATCAATGGTTACCAAGATGATTACTACTATTGGTAATTTCTTTTTAATAAATTCAAATAACTAATTAATTACTTGAAGGGAATTCATCATTATGTATCGAAAAATTATTTTTATCGCAATAAATTTGCTTTCAATAAATTCCTTCACGAAAGTGACAATTCTTCTTCTGTTTGCGGCTTTTTCTTTTGTACTTAGCATCTTCTGTCAGCCTTTTAATTTTAAAGAACTCAATAAAATTGAAGAGTACTCTTTATCATCGGCAATTATCACACTTTTTTCAGGAGCTCTTTATATTTGCGATGTAAGTGACGATTTAAAAGCACTCACTTTCGCTATTATAATTCTTGTCAACATCGCATTTTGCATCAGTTGGTTAGTGTCGCTGTTAAATGTGGTGTTTCAAGCTCAATTGGGGAGATTTCAAAAATATTTTCCCAATTTCACATATTCTCTTGTGGCATTGCTCCTAACTCTTGAAAAAACCAAAAAAACTTTCAATTTATGCAGTTATTTCAAAGATGTGAAGAAAAATTTCGGAAAAATTCGCACCACTCTTGTTAATACTTATGAAAGTCACGAATCATCAAATGAGGGAGGCAGTCATTCTAATGTGGATAAGAAGAAAAGCACTATGATGAGTACAACGGCAAGGGAAATTGGAAAAAGTTCCAAATTTAAAACATTTTCCCAATCAAAAAAAAGGGAAATTCATCCTAAAGTTATCACTATGAAGGAGGACGACTAATAAAAATAAATTTAACAGTTTTAAAAGATTTGATTTGATTAATAATTAAGAATTTAAATAAAACTAATAAGAAGAAAATCCAAAATCATAAACAGCTCAAAAACAAAAAATCGGTGAGTTATTTGACATTTTAAAGTTGTTTCATTATATAAATATAATAAAAATAAATTATATTCAAAATTTATATTAAGTTTTGTAATGCGCCTTTTAATCCCTACCATCATTTTTTCTTTATAGAATTTACAATGCTAATGAATTTCATTTTCACAGACAGTTCTTATATAGGGTCCGGTCCATATGTCAACCATCTAAAAATTTGAATTTTTAAATTAAATAAAAAACTAATAGCCAAATGGGTTTATTTTTGAAATCAAATATCAAAATATTTCAAATAAAATTTTCAATATATCAGCATCTTTTTCAGTCCAATGGGCTTCTGTTGTTCCACCGAACGTCGAAAACCAAAGATTCTCGATTCCAAATCCTTCATGACATTGATATCAGAAACGACTGCCATCCTAGATAATTGCATCAATTCGATTATGGTTCATATTAAACGATTTGAAACTTTAGACGCTTTGGGGATCTTCCTCAATGGGATTTATTCCTATTTATTGAAAATTCAAATTGTTTTGCTTGAAAAAGAACCACAAGGCGAGCATGATGATGATGCTCTTCATATTTTAAAAGAAGCTCTTGTCAAATTCCAAGCAGACTTGGAGGAAAAAGACTTTTTGACGAATCGAGATGCGATGAAGGTCACCCAGAATAAAATTTTGAATATTGAACTTGCGTTCAAATCGTTGATACTTCAATTAGAGAAAGTCAGCCCATTGGAAGATCATATTTATTTGCAAGGAGATTTCCAAAAAGGATTTGACTATATTTTAGGAAAAAATATGGTAAGTCCAGACTTTTTAGAGAAGGAAATCAAGGAAATCATAGCGGGTATTTTAATTATTCTTTACAACTAATGATCATAATTTATAATAGAACATGAATACAAAGAAAAACAGTTAAAGTGCTCTAAATGTCTGAGCATTATGAAGTATTTTAACAATTTTCAGGAATTGGCACCAGAGGCGCCTGTCGAAGAAACGCTCATTTGTAATACTTGCAACCAAATATTCCTTTCATCATCAGGGTTTTTCAGATGCCAGCCTTGCAACTCAAGTGTTTGCAAAATTTGCGACAGCCAGGGATGTTTGGTCAAATGCGAGAAATGCAAGTGTGAACTGAAATTTACAAACAACCTCGAAGGATTGAAGGCATACAATTCATCTTTGTTCCTATGTGACATTTGTGGAGGTCAATTGAAATGGACTGAAGGAGTTAATCATTGTTTCACCGAAGGAGACAATTATGACATTTGCTTCGGGTGCCGATCGAAGATGTACGTGAAACATCAAGTTCATGTGATCATTGAAAGTCAAAGATGGTGGAAAAACCAATGGACAGAATGTCCTCTTTTACCGAAAGGTTCATATATTTGTTAAAATATTTTAAATGAGTTAATTGTTTAGAGAGAGGTAAATATGTTAATGAGAACGGGGAAAATGCTGGTTTTGAGTTGGAAGACTCAGATGAAGATTTTCAATGGGTTGAAGATTGGCAACTCAAACAAAAGGAAGGTTCTGATGGTTGGGAGTATTCATTGGCTTGGGGAAATCCTTTCTCTAATAATGCCGAAGGATCCTTCGTGAGAAGAAAAGTCCATATCAAGAAAAGAGAAAAAATTATGAAAGGATAAAGATTTAATAAAATATTTTCTAAGGAAAATTCAAAAAAAACAAACAAAGGTCATTTTTTAATAAATAACTTTTATTGATAAATTTACAAAATATTTTTAAAAATTAAAATTGCTCTATGGAACTATGGGACGACCCATAAATTAAAAAAAAAAAAAATTAAAAAGTTTTTAAAATTTTCCAAAACGTTCGATTTTCCTTAATCAATAAAATTTAATTCATGTCTATAAGTTCTAGAGATTCTTAATAATTTATTTTTGAAATAAAAACCAAATATCGCTATGGGTTGCTGTGGGTCATCTGAAAAAGGGAAACCTGAACCAATTCCATCTTCAAATATCACAACACTAAAAAGAGAAGAAGAAAAAAAAAATGAAGAGCCAAAGCCAACACCACCAAAACCAGTGAAACATGATGTTGACGGCAAAACTTTCAAGTCCCATTTATTTGAGTTGACCACTTTGACGGAATCAAGTTTAGATGCTCTTGCCAAATGGAAGCAGCCTTTTCAACTATTTGAGGCATTGGCTGCCTATTTGAATGCAATTTATTCTTATTTATTAGAAGTTCAGAAATCCATTGCAGATGATGTCGAAGGTCTTTTGGAAGAAAAAGTGAAAGAGCTGAAGAACGACCTGAAAGAATTAGAGAAAGCTTTGAATCCCGAGGATGAAGTGGATGAGGAATCCTTTTACCAGAAAGTCCAAAAGACATTAGTGTCTAGTCATCTGAATTTGAAATCAACCCAACAACAATTGGAACAATTCAGTCATTTATCCAGTCATCCACTGTTGCATTTCATTCTTTCCCAAGAGTTCAACGATCTTTACCAAGGATGCAGATATAATCCATCATATCTAAGTAATGAAATCCAACAAATTCTGAAAGGTTTTTTATTTTGTTCATTTATATATACTTTATAAAAAATATTTATTATGTCTAGAAAAATCTCATAGTTCTAACCTGAAATGCGGCAAATGCCAAAGCCCTTTGAAATATTATGAAAACATCCAAGATCTGATGCCAGGAGCTTCAGAAGGCATTCACACTTTTAATTGTGACAAATGCGGGCATGTTTGCAAGGCTTCATCTGGATTTTGGGGTTGTGCTTGTAATTACACAATATGCAAGGTTTGTGACAGTTTGGGACTCTTCGTTAAATGTGGAAGATGTCAAGAAAAGCTACAATATTGCACCGATTTGCCAAAATACAATTCTGGTGATTTCATTTGCAACATTTGTAGTGGAAGAAGAGAGATAGAGTCGGGAGTCCATCATTGTTTTAAAGATGATTGGGATGTTTGCGTAGATTGTCGATCCAATTATCATGCAGAACATTTCTTGCTTATGAGGATTGAAAGCGAAAGATTGTGGAAAAATGTATGGATCAAATGCCCTATTTTGCCAGGAGGTGTTTTAAATTGTAAATATTTTAATTAATTTGTTGATTAGAACGAGGAGCACTTATTGATGAAAATCAGCAAGCTGCTAATTTTGAAGTAGAAGGAAAGGTTGATTGGGAAGATGAATGGCATGGATTGAAGGATGAGGTCACTTGGGAATATGCAATATGTTGGGGAGGAATTTTTGGAAGTAATAGTGAAGGGTGCTTTGTTAGGAGGAAAATGTATTTAAAAAATCGTGAAAAACTTCATTCCTAAGAACATTTTTAATGAAAAAGTTAGAATAACATCTTAAAAACTTTTTAAAAAAAAAATTGTTTTAATTTAATTTAATTTCATATATAACTAAACTAAAATTAAAAAATAATTAAATTATAAAAATCGTTTTGTTTCCATTAAATATAAAAAGTTTTAAGAACTTTTATAGTTTTTTGAAAAATTTTAGACTTACCATAATTTTTAACTTTTAGTTTTTTTTTGAAAAAATTTAGACTTATTTTTTTTTCATAAATTTCAAAAATCATAATAAAATAACCGTCCTCAGCTTAACTGAAACAAAATCCTCTCAGTTAAATTCAAAAGAAAATTGTTAATGAACAGCTTTACTTCCGATTCCTACCATATACCTAAACCCCTATATGAACTCCCTGCAAACCCATATGATCAACCCCCTTCTTTTTCATATTCTGAACAAAACTTCACTAATCGCTATAGCCCTCCCAAACCCAAAATAGTCTTCGATCGACCTTTTTCTCCCCAAGAAAAGGGATTCAGTGACCCTTGTCATAATCCTTCTTACCTTCCGAAAAACCTTCCTTCTTATGAATTGCCCCATGAGCTTTATGAACTCCCTAAAAAATCTCAATTTTCACCCAAATATGAAGAAATCCCCAGAAAAAACGAAAATAGCTTTCCTTATTATGAAAACCCCTACAAGTATTTTGAAATGCCTAAAAAATCGCAATTTTCTCCAAAATATGAAGAAATCCCCAGAAAAAACGAAAGTCCAAATGACGTGCCTATAATCAAACTTGAATATCCCATTGACAACCTTCAATATTTTACATTAGCCAACCCAAAACCCCTTGAATATTTCCCTTCAGAACCATGGAAGCTTTCAGATTATTATGTTGAAAAGCCCAAAAAACATGAAAGTCCTAAAGATGTGCCGATAATAAGGTTGGAATATCCAATATATGATCCCAGAAAAAAACATGAAAGTCCTAAAGATGTTCCGATAATAAGGTTGGAATATCCAACAGATGATCTCAGAAAAAAGCATGAAAGTCCTAAAGATGTGCCGATAATCAGGTTGGAATATCCAATAGATGATCCCAGAAAAAAACATGAAAGTCCTCTAGATGTACCGATAATAAGGTTGGAATATCCAATAGATGATCCCAGAAACTCTGATTATTTCAAGGAAAGCACTAAACGCAGCCATTTTATCAATAACAGTGATGTTTTTACTGAGATTCCAGTGCGAAAAGAAGACCCTATCCCTAAAATAACAAATGATGATCGACCTTTTTCCAATGTTCTGACAATGGAAATAAGGGATGGTTTTCGAAATCCTAATGAAAGATTGAATGATATGGATGAAAAATGCAATGATATGTATGAGGATATGCAGGAATTGAAGAATTCATTGCATGATAGATTGAAATTGGAACAAAATATGCAGGATAGAAACAGAGAATTGGAGAATGAAGTGGAAAATTTGAGGAGTTCGATGATGGACAAGCCTAGAGAGGATAAATTGAAGAAGGCAACAAAAAGACCAGAAGAGGAAGAGGTCTTTAAATTAAAGACACAAATAAACATTTTACAGGAAGAATTGGAAAAAGAAAGAGAAGAACCCAAAAAAAACGCACATTTAATCAAAGAACTTTACGATAAAATATGCGGGTTTTCTAATGATTTAAGTGAGTTAGATGCAAAAACTCAAGGAATAGAGAATGATTTGGCGAATTATAGACAACAAAGAAAGGATAAGAAGCAAAATAGACTGAATTTGTTAAATAATATGATTGATAATCTGAAGAAGGCTAAAAATTATGAAAACATGAATTTTATTTAAAGTTGTCCATATTCTTTATGATCTTTTTGTTTTTATTTGATAATTTATTGCAATTTTCTTAGTTTTTGATGAGAAATTATTACCTTAAAAAGGTTCTCGAAATTTTTGACTTTGCTAATTAGTCAAAAATAAATAATTAATTAATACAATAAAAAGACTGAAGAAAGTCTCTTTTTGTTAATTTTAATAAAAAAATAAAAAAATTCAAGTCTTTTTTTAAGTTTGTCTTAAACTTTTAATTAAAAATCTATATTCATACAAAAAATATATATTAATTACGTTTATGGAAAAAGAAAAACTCAATTCCAAACTTTTGAGCAAACCGCCTCTTTTGTCAAGCCGCTTTAAATTCAGCAGCCCCAAAACGCTTCATAAAAACAAAATGGCTGAAATTAACAAAGAATATGCGGAAAATTTGTTGAAGAAACGATTCAAATGCTATGCTTGCTTTTATATTCTGAACCTATGTTTCCTATTAATAAATTCGTTCAGATCATATGATCTTAGCACGATTCTGAAAATAAATCTGGTGAAATTGGCTTTGATTTTTATTGTCTTGATTTTGCTCGTTGTGTTCAGTTGTTGTTTGAATCAAATCATTAAATCGCCCATGTTCAAACATTTGGCTCGTGTTTTCTTCATATTCTTGAATATTTTGGGAACAATCATTTTTACTGAATTATCAACGGAAAATCATGATTTTTCATTACCAAATGATAGATTCTATTATTTTTGGATGGGATATCGATTATGTTCCATTACCTTTATAACAAAAATATTAACTCGATCCTTTTCGATCACAACCTCCACCCTTCTCTTCGAATTAATATATATTCTCGTGAGATTCAATGAAAAAATAGAGGAAATTTATAAATCTATCGAGATTGTAGTGATGATTTTTGCAATTTACGTATATTTTTTCTATATTTATGAGAAATTCCTCTATGACAACTCACAAGTCAAACTTTATCAAAAGGAAGATAATAAGCTTTTTAAGAAAATGCTCAATAGACTCCCCGAGGCCTTGATAATCTTAAATCAAAATGATCATTTGTTTTATTCGAACTATAATGCCAAAAACTTCATCAATAATTGTTCCAAAACCATCATCATGCATAATGTTGATCAAAAAAACCAAATGGTCATTTTGGAATTGTTTCAAAACCTAAACATTGTCATGAAGGAAGAAGAGGGAAATATGGAAGAAATTAAAAAAGAGATCGATTTGCAAAATAATAATATTTCAAAAATCTGCGATGAGGATGCCCCTTATCTATCTCAGAAAAGTGAGAAAGATATCACAGCAGGAAAATGCAGGAACTCGATTTTGAAGGTAAATTTTTTTTTTTTTTATCATTTGAAATAATTTTTCTCTTTTTTTTTTGGTTTTTTTTTCCATAATTTCAGCCGTTTTATAATTTATTACACAAATTCCGTTTTTTATGATTTTTCTCATTTTCTCAAACCTGAATTTTTGAATATTCTGAAATATTTCTCAGATGGCCTCTCCAGCAACCATCCAAGCACGAATAAAAGAGGCAAACATCAAGACTCTTTTGGAACTTTACCAATACTTCAAGCAAAATATGACAAACTATTCGGATCCGATCATCCAAAGTCTCTTGAAAACCCATCACGACAGCATTTCATTTGACAGATATAAAAAAGAGAATTATTTTACTCTTGAATTTTATCATGACTCAGAACAAGAGGACCAGTTTAGTTCTTTAATGCAAGAGCTCAGGAAATTTCCTTCCGAATTTGGTTTTCGCACCTTTTACAACATTCAAATGAGCATTATAGAAATCAGAGAACAATTGCATTTTGTCTTTCTTTTTGATGATGTAACATTGAATAAAAAAATCTCACAAATAAAGACTGATGCCATTAATTATAAGGACATGCTTATGGCTTCTGTTTCCCATGAGTTAAGAACCCCTTTAAATGGGATCATAAATATGATAGAACATGCGATGTGTGAATGTCCCAATGAAATCAGTGATGAATTATTATATCCAGCGCTTAATTCCAGCAAATTGCTCATGTCCATCATAAGTGATTTCCTTGATTATTCAATGATCAATGCTAATAAACTCAGACTAGCGTTTTCCAGGTTTAATCTCAGAGCTGCCTGCGCTGATTGCATCCATATGATTGAACCTCAAGCTCGAATGAAACAAATTCATATCAAATTAATTTATAAAAAACCGACCCCTGATGTCATTAACTCCGAACCAAATAGACTAAAGCAAGTTCTATTGAATCTATTAAGCAATGCAGTCAAATTCACAAATCAAGGTTATGTAGTTCTGGAAGTCAAACCAAGCAACATTAATAAGAAAATCCATTTTTCCATCAAGGATACAGGTATTGGCATTAGTATTGAAGAGAAAATCAGGATCGAAAAAATAATACGGGAAGACAATTATTTGAATAAAGTGAATAAGAATTCAACAGGAGCGGGTCTGGGTTTAAAAATCAGTTCAAAACTGATAGAATTGTTGAATGTAGGAACGAATGAGATAGAAGATTCCAGTGATAACGGCATAATTTGTCAAAGTGAGTTCGGGAAGGGTAGCCATTTCAGCTTCGAAATATATGATCATTCTGGCAATTCATTAAAATCAATGAGTGACACGAATATATTTGAGGCGAAGAGGAAGTTTAAAGGCAAATCAAAAGGAGGAATCACTGTGATTTTATCACCTGAAAACTTGAGAGAAGAAGCATTATCAGAAAATTTTAAGAAAATAGAGGAAATCAATGAGGATTCGAGTCTGGAGGAATCATTTGGTCAATTCCAAAACAAAATAATTCCTACATTACAGAAATTTGAATTAGAAAATGAGGAGGTCAATGAAGAGAATATTGAAAACGAAAACGAGTTGATGATGAAATCCAAGTTTCATACACGGCATTTCAAGCCTTTTACTCCAGAAAAGCAAGAAATTTACAAATTCTATACCATATTTCAACCCAAATCGAAAGAAACCATGAAGGAAGGAGAAGATCATTTAAGTGAGGAAATAATATTAGAGAAGGAAGAGAATGAGTCCATGGAAGATTCATTAAAGAGTCGTAAACTAGGGAAAGATAATATAGAAAACTCAGAAGAAAGTCATCGTGAATTAGATAAATTAGAGGAAGAGAAGCTGATCCAGGAAGAAAAAAAGGACTTAACAGAATTGACAGCATCTAAGCCGAAGGAAAATACGGTGCTGATAGTAGATGATGACTTTTACAATATAGAAGTATTGAGGTTTTTCCTAAAGTCGATGAATTACACTTCAGAATTTGTGAATAATGGCGAAGAAGCCATCGAAAAAGTGAATCATATGGCTACGGATCAAGTGAGCTATATAATGATTTTGATGGATTTTAATATGCCGGTGATGGATGGAATAGAAGCCACAAGGCTTTTAACAGAACAAATGCAGAAAAATGAGATAGAAACAATTCCAATCATTGGGATCACAGCTTATATTTCACCCGAGGATAAGGAAAAAGGGATTCAAGCTGGAATGAAGCAAGTTTTGAATAAGCCGATTAAAAAGGATGAGTTGAAGGTGACCATTGAGAAGTATTTGAATGAATAAAAGTAATAGAAATTGTTCAAAGACTTATTTAATTAATAATTATTAAATATTAAATGTTTAAGCCATTTTTCAAATTATCAATAAAAGAGACTTTTATATAGCAATTTTTCAATAATAAATAAAATAGCCTTAGCTAAATTAATTTAAAAGATGGAAAAGATTCCAGATACCATTATTAAGGAAGAGCCAGCATTAGAAATTAATGATGAAATAACTAAGGAAAATGATTTCGTTTTGTTGGTAAACAACAGACAAGAGAAAAAAATCGTCAATCTTAATGTAAAATTTGGGTATGAAAAAAATTACATTTTTTTGGGACCTTTTTAACTTTTCAATCGAAATGCAAAGCAATGTCCGATGGAAAAGAAACCTCTTCAAAATCACTGAGCTCATAGGGCAAAAATTCCATTCCTACTTTGAATTAGATCGACAGAAATTGGTTCCTTTGGATTTGAAAACGTTGATCAATGATTCAAATGAAGAAAATTCAGAATCAAGTGAAGAAGAAGAAAAAAATGAGGCCGAACAAGAAAATCTTGAAGAAAAAGATAATAGAAACATTTTTGATGGGAACAATGCACAGAAATTAAACACCGAAGAAATCATGAAATTCAAAGGGGACGGAGGATCTGTGGTTGGGTTAATAGAGAAACTTAAAGAAAATAGCAAAACCTTCCAAAAGAAAACCACATTTGCTCAGGAAAAATATATAAAGAAGAAGAAAACCAAGTATTTATTTAATGATGTTTTTTTTTTAGTTATTTTCTTATTATTGAGACATATGTTTTACTTCTGCTTAAAGAAAGTCTCTTTAGAAGCCATGGTGCAAATGCATTATTCTGAAGGTCCGTTGAAAATCAAGTAAAAAAATTCATAATTTTACTTAAATTTCATAGTTTTTTAGCTTCTTGAGATATGATAGTTTAGCCTTGTTTCTACAACATTCATGCATTATACCAAAATCCAATATTATAATTATAGAGAAAACCAAAGGCATGATTTTAGCGTCTGTTGCGCAAAGATTAAATGAAAAAGGAGATATCACCTATATTTTTAATGAAGAAGCCAATAAACCTTTATATCAAATCCATTGTTTTAATCAGTTGAACCTTTGCAAAAGAAAAAATGAAAATATAACTTTAGTGGAAATAGAAAAGTTCCTGGCTGAAAAAGAAAAGAAAAATTCATTTTCACAGTAAAATTTTATCAGGAGGTTTTTAATTTTAATAGTTTATTTGGGAAGTCTCCTGATTGCAGGAGAAATAAATGTAAAGGATCTTATTGAAAAATGCTATGAATTCTTGAAGTTGGGGGCCATGATTGTGGTTTTTTCAATATTTCTGGAAGTATAAAAATTTATAAAAATTTATAAAAATTGATAAAATTTATAAAATTATAATAAAAAAAGCCTTTGACCGAAGCTTTTGATTTTTTGAGAAAGGACAATAAATGTTTGATGGTGAAAATAATGGATATTTTTACAAGAAATTATCAAGTCATTTATTTTTTCCATAACTCAATTAAAAACAATTTGTTAGGTTTTGGAAAACAGGACTCATCCACATGTAAATATGGAAGGCTTCAGTGGATATATTTTATCAGCATATAAAGTCCAACCCAAAACCACATAAAATCCTCATTTTTACCTTCAAAAATTTTTAAAACAAATGAAATTATATAATTTATTAATTTAAATGATTAAAGCGCTATTTTTCAAAATATTCAAAAGCTTTATAATCAATAAATTTTGATTTTCCATCTAAATTTTCAAGACTTCTTCTAATTATATGAATGAAAAATTCTTTCCTGAAATCCCCACCTGTACCATATGTCTAGAGGAATTGGCTAACGAACTCTCTTCTACTCGATGTGGCCATGTATTCCATACTCATTGGTGAACACAAACAATTTTTTCTCTTTTCTTATGATTATTTCTCTATATATACATTAGTATAGAACAAAGCATAGAGATTCGTAGTTCTTGTCCTAACTGTAAACAAAAAATGATACCAAGCTTTGTCCATCCAATTATATATTCCATTGGAAGTGATTATGATTATATCATTTTATTGAAATGTAAATCCATTTAATAACTTTGTTTTTAAAGATGTCAATGCCGGGAAAAATGCTCATTTGAAATTCCTTGAAGAATTAACCAAGGAAGAGCAAAAGGAGTTCGCTGGGCTTGTTGATAAAAACGAGGACCTATTTAAGGAAAATAATAAGCTAAAAGGCGAAATTAAAAGCTACAAAACAGATCTGGAGACCATCAAGGCGAAAAACGAGGAAAGTGACAAAAAAATGGCAGAAATTATAGTAAGATTTATTGGTTTTAAGTAAAAAACATCTTTTTACAAAAAGCAAGAGAAGGAAAAAATGCAAGAAAAGAAGGAAAATTATAAAAACCAATACAAAGGCTTAAAATTCGATCATGAAAAAATGGAGTATATATTTATAAATATATCAAAAACTAATAAAAAAATAAATAATGGAATATGATATAGATTAGAATTTAAAGACCTCACAGCAAAACACGGGATCTTGGAAAACGACCAAAAGGAGTTTGCAAATTTGAAGAAATTAAAAATGTTCATTTGAAATTCCAGATTTTATTTAATTTTTTCTTTTTTGAAGGAAAATGACAGAGGAAGAAAGTGAAACTATTAAATACACAAAGGATAAATGCAGTCTACAGGAACAAGCGAATAAATTTTACCAGATGATCTTGTTAAAAAACGTGGAGATCAAGGAGAATAAGTTAACAATTGAAAATGTATGAAAAAAGAACAATTTCTTCTTATTTTTCTTTAAAAAAAGTTGAAAGGTGAAGTGAAGGAATTAAGGAAATATAAAAGTCTTTATGAGGATAAGAATGGGACGAATGATAGATTGAAAACTGACCTTGAAAATCAAAGAAAACTCACAGAGAAATATAAAGTCCAATTGAAGGATCTCAAGGAAAAAAACAGCAAGTTTCCATTAATTTATGATTTTTTAAACATAAACAATATATTTAAGTGGAGAAAAAAGCGTAAAAATGAATGAAAATAGCAATTCGAATTTTGAAACTAATGATGATGTTGAAAATATTAGAATTTTCAATAAAAACAATGAAAACACATTAAATTTGAAGGCCATTTTGGCTCCTTCAGACACTGAATTTAACATGGAGTTTCTAATTGAAAAAGAAGATAAAGGCTCAGATTTTTTCGAGTATAAAATCCACATTAAATTTGAATTATATTTGTTTTTAGAATAGAAAATCAAAAAATCAGCTTAAAAAAGGATAAACTTATTAATAAGAATAATGAACGTTCAAACAAGACCTTGTTTAATAACTTAGCGAATCCATTTTTCCCTATGAAAACAAGCACAGGGTTTTTAAAGAAGGAAGCATCTCCCTTGGGTCTAAAACGTTTGAAACCCAATAACAGTTCGATGCAAAACCAATATAGACTCTTCAGTCAAAAACAACAATCCACTTTAAACTCTTTTCTGGATAAAAAATAATAATTTGTCAAAAATATAATTTAGAGTTTTAAAATTATGAGGATTTCTTGCCAAAAATTTTTTATTTTAAATTAAAATTAATTATTTTATAAAAGAAAAAAAAAATCACAGAATGTGAAAATCATAAAATATTACCGTAAAAAAAGAATTTTTTGTAATTCAGGTGAAAAAAAAAAAAAAAAAAAAATCTAAAACAAATATTAAAATAAATAAACTAATTTTTCATATTTTAGGTAATATTTCTTGATAGAACATTTTAAATGTCAACCCTATTTTATTAGGATCATAAAGCTCAAGTAAAGCCTCAACATCTTCATCATTGACATTTATTTGATGATCACTTAAAAAAAATCTTATTTTTTTCGCAGACAAAAATTCCTCCCCCATCGTAATTCGATCAAAAACCTCCCTTAAACCAACATTTTTTTCCTTAATTTCTTTTCTCAACATTTCTAATGAATATTCAAAATTCAAATTCATTTTCAAAACATTGGCAATCATTTGCGTTTCATCCCCATAAATCTTCGTCCTTTTCTCTTCATAACCTTGATACATTGGTGTAAAATATCTTTTAAAGCCATTGATATCAAGTCCAATTTTTTCTACTCCGAACCTCCAAAACATCAATTTAATATCGTCAAGATCAGCACGAATTTCCAATTGTTTGAAAATATTTGCAAATTCATTGAAATCTAACGAAATTTGTTCTCCTAAGAAAATTTGGCAGATTTTATTAACATTCCCATTGAAAAGTTCAAAAGTCTTTTGTTTCATCTGATCGAGTGTTTGAATGAATTCAATTTGAGCTTTGAACACCTGCGCGATAAATTTCAAATTCTCATTAATTTTGTTTTGGAAAATGGTCGAAATTTTAGATTGATTGATGTTTCTGAATTTGCTTTTATTTCTTGTCAGGTCATAAGAGCTATATTCTTCAATGCTTTTTAAAGAGAGAGTCTCTTCAGATCGATAATCCTTTTGAAATTCACTGAATTTGAATGAATCATGAATATTGTCATCTGACGGAAAAGCGTTTATTTTGCTGAAATTCAAGGTTTTATCAAAATTTGTGTTATAATATGGTTCTAATTGGATTATTGGGTTAGGGAGCATAGGAGCTTCATAAGTTTTTTTAGGGATGGCAGCAGGTTTGTCGTGATTTATGGGGCTTAAGCGAGTATAATCGTTTTGGAGGACTGAACTTTGATCAATATAAGGATTGATTATGGATTTTGAAGGTTTTTTTCCTGCATTTTTAGTTGATAAATTGGAGGAAATTGGGAATTCCTGCTTGTTGGACATTTTTTGTTTTTTTATGGAATTTTTAAAAATTTAAAAATTTATATATAGAATGTTAAAATTCAGGACAAAATTTAAGAATCACTTTTTTGCGTAAAAAAAAAATTTTGATAATATTAAGTTTGAAAAACTAAAAAAACACCCAGTTTTTCTTGTTAAAAATAGTAATTTGACGATGAGAAATAGAGATATTTTGGACAAAATGAGGAAAACAAAGGACATCCTATCAAAAATCCTCACCTCAGTGAAACACAGCCAACTGAATCGGATTTGTTGTCTGAAAATAAATCATTCGTGGACTATCAAAAAACAAACGCTGGTGCCATTAATCATAGTTTATCTGACCTGTTTCGCTATTGTTCTCTTGGTTTTGGCTGTAAATTTGGTTTTAAATAAGAAATTTCCAAATTTTTATATCAAAGCTGAGTGGTGTCTTCATCAGAGATAATATTTATGATTCATCTATCAATTTTGTTTACACCACATCTGCGAACACTATAAGAGAAGCCAATTTGTACTAAATTTCTTTATAATTTAAATAATGTTTTATTGACAAAACAGACAATTCGCTGGTTCTTTGAATTCAACCCTATCAAATTATTTCGATCATATGAATAATTTAATGACTGTTTTTCTCTCTGAATATAACTCAGGTATTTATTTATTATATTTTTTTTTATTGATGTTTTATCTATAATAAAAGCACCCTTATTAAATTATTCGTACTGCCATCCCATCCTTGAAGTAAACGCTTCCTTTCAATTCTTGGAAAATGATGTCCCAATTAATCAAATAAATGACTCTTTCGTCAATCCGTATTATAGATTGATAGCAGATGAAATTTCATTTGATACATGGGGTTATACGGCTTATGGTTCTGCTAATAAAACTGATAAAAGTATTGTTTCGGACGCAGGGGAAGTAAGAATCAAAATTAAAAAAACAAAATCGATTATTTCTTAATTTTAGAAAATTTTGAACTCAGCTCTCCCAATGAATTATCTCATCGACAATTCGTATTTTGATTATAACGTGAATTGTGTTGCCAATATATATATTGGATTCGAAATTGACAAAATTTTCATACTTTATCCTGATAGTATTTTTATAAAATAAAAAAAATAATATTTTGTGACAAAAGTGAAATTTACATCTCCACTCATGTGGCAGAATTTCGATCCGACCGGTAGTTTCATTCATAATTTGATTTTTAAAATTTTGCTAGAAAGACCTTGGTATATAACAGCAAAAAACACTTCCCTATTTAATGAATCTATGGTAAACTCCATTGTTTCACTTACAGGACCATATTATGACTATACAAGTAATTTTTATTAGTATTTTTATATATGTAAAATGTCAAAAAGCTAATAAAACGGTACTCACAATCACGAAGCCGGTAGAAAATAACGGAATTTTTATGGGGGTGATGGGTTTTGACTTGGCGATGGAACCATTTCAAGCAATTATTACCAACGTATTAAAAAAAAAGCACAATCTTTTAAAAATACAATAATAGGCGATCGACCTAAATGAGTCCTATATTATTTTATTGAATAAAACAGGAACTATTTTAAATGATCCTTTTAGCCAACATTTTTCTGAAATTCATCAGATTTATGACACCAATTTTACAAGTCTTTAGAAAAATAAAAATCTCTTATTTATTTTACTGCTTAGATCTGACAGAAGCCGATTGGGATAGTCTGAATGATCGAACAACTGAGAATGAAACCATAGTGATAACAAACACTCAGGGAAAAAAATATGTAACCGCTCGTTATTTCATCGATTCAATGACACCGGATGTAAATTAAATAATATTTATATTATTGTTTTTTTTTTTTTTAATATAAATATAATATAAATGTTTGTATATGAATATATATAATTTTAATATGATCATTTTTTTAATTGTTTGTACTATCAATTAAAATGATAATGCTCTTTCAAGAATTATTATATTTTGATTCTTTATGTGGAAACAACTGAGTATACAAATTTAATTGAGGAAATGAAAAGTATGATGAATGACACATTCATTTTACTTTCAATTTTGGAAATTTCTCTGTCTGCTTCGATTCTCATTGTTTCTCTGATCATAGCCGCCATTTTTATAAATAAACTCATAAAACCTATTGTTTTGCTCACTAACTATGCACAAGCGATCAATCAAACTGCTCATTCCACCAATGAAAATAAAAAAATTAAGGATCGGTTCAATTTTGATATTAATTCTCTGCAAGTAAATTTGATTAAAATGAAAACTATAAACTTCAAAGGCTGAAGGAATCGTAGGGAATCTCATAAATAGTTTTCGGACAATTTTGAAAGATTTGAACAGATACAAAAACAAAAGAAAGATTGAAAAAAAGGAAATGAAAGAAGTTTTTTCGATTAATTATCAGAAGAAGATGGAAATTCCTTGGAAGGATCAAATATTTTTATTGAAAAATCTGAAAGATGAAGGATAGTATTGTTTTTTTTTTATGGTTTTGAATGTTTTGCATTTATAAAAGTTTTCATGTCCTAAAATCTTTATTTTTAATGAAAAGTTATTAAATTTGGCTTTAATTTTTTTTTTGTCTTTGAAAATAGGTTCTTTTTAATATTTTTGAGATACAACGAAACGAATTTGAAAAATCTGATTTTTTTAAATAAAAAATAAAATATAACAAAAAAAATCTTAATTTTTTTTTTAACTAATTTTTTTATTTTTGATTCTAAAATTTTTTTTAAAAAAATTGTTATTTTTCCTAAAAACAATATTTAATGTATGTTTATTTAAAAGGTTTTTTTTTTAATGAGAAGGAAATTTATATTTTTCGGATAAAAAAAAATTATTGATGAGAAAAACAACAAAAATAATATTTCTCTTATCATTTGTTCTAAAATCCATCATTTATTGGAAGTTTGATTTGGAGACTTCCTTGAAAAAAATCCCTTTTTTCAATTCAGCGTTTACTGATTTCGATGAAATCGAAGAGGCTATTTTCATGATTGACCATCATATGAGTCCTTACGAAAAACCAACAATGTTTCATGTAAAAAACAAAAATGATAAAAATTTGAATTTGTTAATTATAGAAACCGATAAGTGTTTTTTTGTTTTCATTGGTCGACGAACAAAGAAAATTTGTGTCTTTTCTTGTTTTCATAATTATGGATATGCTTTTTATTAAGCTTGCTTTATCAAAAAATTTAAATTTTAAAGAGGTTTTTTCATTTTTAAATATAATTTAAACCTTTTGACCAGAAAACATCCACAAATGAAGAAACGAATGGAGAAAATGATAAATTTTTATTTATTTACTTGTTCAATCCTATAATGGTTCTTTATATAGAAAAATGATATATATAAAATAACTATTAATTAAAAAAGTTCATAGCTTCACTCACAAGATGGACTGGCATTTCCAATTATTTTTTGATCTTTGTTTCGTTGAGCTTGTTATCCAAAAACAAATTTTATCCTTTTTGTTTGACTTTCGCACTAAGTGTTTATTTGAACCCTTTCACTCTTTCGTATGTGATTCTGATTTTCATTCAAAATAAAGAAAAAATCCAAATTTCCAAAATTTTCTGCTCAATTACTTTTATTTTGATCATGTTTCTTTTCCTTTCTTACTCGATAATAAATGATTGGGTTCATATCAAACTAAAAATTCATAATTATTATTTTTTTATTAGAGCTTTCTAAATGCATATTATTTTTCCTATTTTCCAAGCTATTATGAGCCAAATCTGGGATTAATATGGGCCTTATTTTCGGGAGTATGAATTTTTTTTAATTTTTTTTCTTTATTTGTTAACAACAAATATTTTCTCAGAGTTTCAATAGATACAAATTGTTTTATAATTTCTGTTTTTTGGTGTTCCCTTTGTTCTATTTATATCCATTTTCCCATTTGTTTAAACAATATCATGACACTTTTGGATTTTCAAAGCAAAAAAATGATAACGAGTCACCGATGAATATTTCTTTTTGTGTGGGAATCATTCAAACAGTACCTTTTTCTATATATTATTCATTAATTTATTTAGGTTTATATTTTATTTTTCCAATACATTACAATCTATGATATTTTCATGGCCATCTTTTTGCTTTATTTGAATCAAGAAGTCATTTTCAAAATAAAAATGCTAGTCATTTTGGTATGTTTTTTGATTTTCATGATTCATTTATTTTTAAAAAAAGAATTATGGAATGACCTTCTTTATGATTTTGACTTGTGGCTTAACAATTCATTGGTTTTATTCAATTAGCGGTAACCCCAACTTTTTGTTTTTTCAAAGCGTGGTTTTCTATGCTTTATTTGTGATTTTGATTACGGAATATATAAATCAAATGAAAAAGAAATGCGATTTTAAAAAAATGGAAAACTATTCAAATAAAATCATTACAGATATTATTCAAAAAATCTAATTTTTTCTTCTTCTTTTTTATAGAAAAATGATATTTTTTCACATTTTCCACTTTTTTATCTTTTTTAAATAATTTTGATTTTTAAAAAAAAAATTTAACAAAAACAACATTTTTTATAAAAAAAAACCTTGCAATCATTTAAAGTCATGTCTCATGGGCAGAAAAGAAAAAAAGTTTTTTTTTTTCTTTGTTTACATTTTTTTGTTGGAATTTCTTTCTGACAAAAAAAAAAAAAAATCCTGAAATTTTAAACGTTTAAAAATGTCTTGAATTTATCTTTGATGTCTTCTTGAATCTCCTTTATCATCTTGGCAATATTTTCCATTTTCCCCTTTTTGTTCCCTGCCATTTTCTCATAAACATGGGTTAAAAACATTCCTTTTTCTATTTCCTGAAACTTCTCGATTTTCTCTCCAAATCCTTCCTTTCCATCATCCTCCAATTGAATCAAAAAAATCAAAAATCGATGTTTCTTCTTAGAAATGAAATCATTATCAAAGATCATCTGTTTCAACCAATAGAAATCAAAGAATCTTTGGTAATTTTCACCATTTTCCATGAATTTCTCTTCCCAGATCCTTCCAATGATCCATCTAAGGTATTTTCTGAAGATTTCCTCTCCAAAACAAGTCAAAATATATTGTTTTTTCTTTAAAAATCCTGCAATCACAAAGAATCTATAAAAATCCTCTTCAGAACATGTATCCACGCATTCATCCCCAACGAACTCCGCACAAATATCTAGATATTTCTTATTGTATTTCTCGATATTTGCCTTCACCATTTTAAAAGCATCATCCATATTCTCTATTTCGATTTTTTTATCTTCATCTTTTTTGATGAAACCACTGAAAAGCCTAAAGAAAGAGCCTGTGAGCATCCCTATTAAATTCTTCACGAGTCCCTCTTCAAATCCTTTCACTTTCAAATCCTCAAAAATGTCTGTTTTCCAATAAATTTTCGCAAAAAAAAGACATGATTTCCTGTTTTGCAGCAAATTGTCGAGATTTTTGTTAATATTAGTGAAAAAGGTCGTTTTTTCGAGTGATTTCTCTAAAGCACTGAACAGAAAATCCTCAGAATTCACTTCTGCATTGAAGAAACCCTTAAGTTTTTCGATTCGGTCGCAATTTCCTTTGACTTTCTTATGGAAAGTCTTCATTTCTGAGACTTTGTCATCATTAAGAACAAAGTAGCTGTTGTCCATATTAATGATGAATTCATTGAAATTCTGTAAGATGTTGGAGAAAATATTCTGAATGAACAAGACTTTCTGGAATTCTTCATTTTTCGAGATCTCAAATTGTTCCTTGAACAAAAAAGCGAGTATCTCAATGATGTTTTTTCTTTTGTTTTGTTTATTCTGTTCGAGTCGAATTAATTTCGCGATATTTCGACTTAAAGTGTGTTTCAGAATCAATTGAATCCTTGAATCATAGTCTTTTCCTCCTGAAATTCTAACAAAAATTGCTAAATTTATCAATGAGCCATAATTTATCTCATCTTTTCTAGAGAAAGCTTGGATAATGGTCTTTTCAAAGAAAACATTCAATTCAGGAATCACTTCTTTAGCTAGTAGGAACACTCTAATTAAGAAACAAAGAGATTGCAAAGTTAAGACTTTGAATTTTTCGAACAATTTATTCAAAGTCATATTGAAAACTATAGAAAAGGCTTTGAAGATGTTTTCGATATGAACTTCCTTGAAATTCTCAATATCTTCTATATTTTCCTTCTTTTTTTCATCTTTGAATCTTTTCTCTTTATTCTCCTTAGGACTCAAAGTAAACATTTCTAATAGCAATTTCTTAGGAACTTTTTGTAAATTCTTCGATAAAAGCAAAAGCCAAAAGTAGAAAAACCTTCGATTGAGCACTTCAATCTCGAAACTTCTTCTGTTTCTGAGATTTTCTGCGAATTCCATGGGAAATGGGAAATCCCCGGAGAAAATATCGTTGTTTTCTTTCATCGCCAGGTCGATAAGCAAGGCATTTTGTTCTGGTTTGATCAGGAAATCAACAAGTTTCTTATTGTCAACATTTGCTTCCATGAACCATCTAACCAATAAGGATAAATAATCGCTTTTTTGAATGAAATTTGTGGTCATCTTAGATAATTTAAAGGAATTATATCCCTGAACATAAGAGTTTTTCAAGGCAATTCGAAAAAGTCCAAGTACCGAGAAATAATCATTGTAAATATCTCCAAGACCTATAGTTGTGAAGAGGTCTTGATAATTATTGATGGAGGATTTGATCTTTTTGACTTCTTTGAGGAACTCCTCGACTTCCTTTTCTTCGATAACTCCGTAATTTTCATCCACTCTTTTAATGAAATCTTTCTTGTCTAAGAGAAAGCGAGTGGCTGCAATAAAGTTGAACAATAAGAGATTGTTGCTGATTTTGCTCGCCCGATAGAATTCTTGTAATTCTTTACCAGTCATTTGATAGAAGAAGAGCAAGTTTGAATATTGAATTTCTTTGCTTTCCTTGAGGAAAACATTGCTTTCTTCGAAGCGATGCACTTGAAAACCGTTAGATTTTGGATTTTTCATTGATTTTTCCCTCGCATCAACCTTTAAAATTACCCAAAGAAATTGCCTTGAAATGTATTCCTTAATCAACTCCTTCCAAAGGTCTTTATTATGGAAAGAGAGTTTAGAAAATGCCAAAGTTATCAGAAATTCACCCATATCTCCAAGATTCGACTTATTTCTCTCCTGATTATCTAACAACACTTTTTCGACCTTTTGGTCTATGGCATCCTGTAACTGAGGGAACTCTTGGAGCAATCTAGCAAATAGTCTCATGAAATGACAATAAGCTTCAATGGCTGCATAGCTTTGAAAAAGCGCACCTTCTTGAAGAGCAACGATCATTTTATTCATAAGACATGGAAAAATTGAAAGCACCATATCTGGAGTAAAATCGAATTTCTTCAGTCCCTCAATGCCGAATTTCAATACACTCACTGCATTCAAAATATTTTGTTTATTATTTGTGAAAGTCTGCTCATTGATGTACAAAGGAAACCAGTAGTTATAATCAGCGCCCATAGCGGTCCTCAACTTATAACTCCCGAATTTCTTCGTATCGAAGACTTTCGCTGGAGTTGAAGCCATTTGAGTTATATATCCTTCATATGATAGGATCTCAAGAATTGGCACAATATGGATTCTGTCTTTGTCATCTCGAGATAATTGCATGGGGTATCCCATAGGGAATTCTGATTCTTTTGGTGTGTTCCTCGTCAAATAGCAGGTCAATCGTTCATATGCCTTCTTACGTTTAATGACCTCTTTATCGTCTTCTTTCTTGGGCATCACTTGTTGATGCACAATCGGAGGATAGGGTTGTTCATAACTATGTGTCACTTCTTTTCCATTTGTCAATTTGATGATCGTTTTATACATCTTGGATGTGTCTTTGAGATTTGCTATCTGTTTCTTGCTTGGTATGTGAATACCCAAATCATAATCGTTCGCGAAAAAAATCTGCATTTGCATGAGGACAGTTGATAATGTATAAGCAGGGGTCCATCCGGTTTTTTCCCCTTGAGCAAAAAACCCATGATCGAGCAAATCTATGCATATTGTATATCCATTTTTAATGTCACCAAAAACAGGAAAAACATGATGATGAAAGGTATTATTGAAGGTTTGCCCAGATGCTATGATCATTTTAGGGGCATCGAGAGGGTACCTTTCTGGAAGATGCACTATCAGATGAAGAAGAAGGTTCTTATAAATCCCATCGAGAATGAGTATGTTGCTTCTTAATTCAAACGGGTTGTTTTCGTTGGGCATAACTATTGAAAGACCATCAATAGGATTTTCTTCTATTTCTTGGAGGTCCTTATAGATCCTTTGAATGGCTTTGAGACGGATCTTGTCCATTAGTACTTTATGGTTTAATAGAGAATAGGATAGTTTTAAAGTAAAATTTATTTCTATTATATTGAAATTTTGATGGGAAGTGTTGGGATTTGATTCTTTTATTAAAAAATCTCTAGAATTTAAGGAATTTTATAAAAAAAAAATTTAAATGATTTCCAAAATATAGAATTCTTCATTTTATTGTTTTTATTGAATTCAAAAAGAAAAAATATTATAAATTTTTATTTTAAAAAACTTCTTTAAACATTATTTTTATTTACTACAAAACTACTTTTTAAAA
>Ga0302320_10005334_pt1 | contig 28921 bp, 21 predicted proteins | sample Bog_T0_3_FD_202130 | JGI IMG/M metagenome (GOLD analysis project Ga0302320, IMG submission 202130) | Peat permafrost microbial communities from Stordalen Mire near Abisko, Sweden - Bog_T0_3 | ecosystem: Environmental > Terrestrial > Soil > Wetlands > Peat | place: Sweden: Abisko, Stordalen Mire...
TGAGGTGCTTGAGCCGTCAACGGCCACCGTGGTGGCGCGTTTCTCGACCACTGCGGATCGTACGCCTGCACTCACGATCAACAAATTCGGCAAAGGAAATGCGATCTATCTGGCGACGGAGTCGAATCCCGCAGTGATCGGATCGATGTTGAACTATCTCTACTCGATTTCAGGCGTTCAGCCGGGTCCCAAGACTCCCGAGGGAGTGTTCGCAAGGATTGTCGACGGGCGGACTCTCTATGTGAACACGACCGGGGAGGAGAAGAGAATTCCTATCGCCGGTGCGGGGAAGGGAATCATCGGCAACCGTGCGTACGAGGGAACCGTAGTTCTGGACCCGCAGGGAGTGGAATTGATCCAGTGAGCGAACGTATCCTAGCCAGATCGTACTGGGTGGAGGGCTTGTCACCTTCACCGAAACCGCAAACAATACGAACCTGCCTGTTACCAGTTCCTTGGCGCAAACAACGCCATGAAAGGAAGGGCAGCTCCAGAGGCCGGCGGAAAGCCAGGATGGTTGGGCATCCAGATGAGGAGAGATGAAATGTCGTTCGTAGCACTCGTAAGAGGCGCTTCTTTTTTCGCAGGCAATCGAAGGTCCGGATCAGGCGCCTGTAACCGATGGCGGCTCTCGATTCTGCTTTTCCCCGCACTGTTCCTTGTCGCCCATGCAACGATTGAAGCGCAGACGAAAGTGACAGTAGATCTGGGTACAACCATCAATATTCTAACGAATACGTCAATCGGCCTTCCTGCCAGCCTGGGCGACGGCGATCTTCTGAAACCCGCAACGGCCCCAAAGGCCCGTCTGGCCGGCGTACGCGTCTTTCGCTACCCGAGTGGCGGCCTCGCCGATCGTTATCATTGGTCCTCAAACACCGTGACGAAGATCAATGGCGATGCGCCTTGGTTCAGCCAGGACAACAACTTTGGCAACTTCGCCAGGAGTCTGGACAATCTCGGGACCGCATTGATCTTGGTGAACTACGGCGCGAACCCTGCCGGAACCGATGGAGCGGATCAAGCAGAGGCCGCAGCATGGGTCGCCTATGCGAATGGGGACGCCACCGATCCCCATTCTCTGCCCAAAGGAAAGAACGGAGAAGACTGGCATACCGTTGGCTACTGGGCCACGATCCGCAGCCAGGCCCCTCTGGCGACCGACGACGGCATGAACTTTCTTCGTATCGAGCACCCCAAGTCCTTCGGGATAAAACAGTGGCAGATCGGCGAACAGATATTCAACAATGGCTTCTACGGGAGCCAGCACGTGGGCGCGCAGGATCTCCATGCGTCCTTGCCCGCCAAAGGCAACGGCAATAGGGAGAAGAATCTCAATTTGGGGCCAGGCTTCTACGGCGCTCGTGTGGCTGAGTTTGCAACCGCGATGAAGGCAGTCGATCCTTCGATTCACATCGGCGCAACTCTGATGAAGCCGAATGGACAGAGTTCGGATTTCGACTGGAACAGCAAAGTATTGAAGGCCGGCTGTTCGGCCATCGACTTTGTCACGGTCGAATACCAGCCTTTGTCGCTAGCCCCCCCAGACTGGAAAACCGTGAACGAGTCCGACGAGATAAGCGTCTCATACAGCGAACTGGCCAAGATTTTGAAGCCGATGCTCGAACTGTACCGCGACAACTGTCCGCGCGATCATCAGCCACGCATCGCCTTTTCGCCCGCTGCGATTCCTTCCTGGCCGGGACTCGAACATCCCATATACACCGCCCTGTGGGTGGCGGATATCTATTCCACTCTGATCGAGACCGGAACGGAGAATGTGAGCTGGACAGATCTGCACAGTTCCAGCATGATTCCGTCCGATGGCAAGAGTCCTGGGCCAGCGTTCATGGGCCTGGAGATGCTGCATATCGTGGCGCGCAATCCAGGAGACGCCTTCGTCAAGGCGACCTCGGATGATCCCACTCTGGCCGTTCATGCCACGCACAGGCGCGATGGTTTCCTGGCTCTAATGTTGGTCAACGAAGGCCCAAGGTCAACAGGCAATGTAAACGTGACAATCCTAGGCGGCAACATCGCCGCCACGGGACGCCGCATCGACTATGGTCAGGAACAACAGAAATCCGGAGCCAACGTAGTGCAGTCGGAGATCAACGGAATCGGCGCAAAGTTCTCGGTTTCCGTGCCGGCCTACACGATCACCGACATCCTGGTTCCCCTAGCAAACTAATCAGAAACGGAGCCGGCCACGCGGTCGCGAAAGACTAGAAATCCAAACGATCATGAACCTGCCAACGCGCTGGAACGCGGCCTCTTGGCAGTCGTGCTATACGACAGTGCTCCACTGGATGGCCTTTACCAACTGGTATAAAGAGGAACTACATGCCTGGCATGACTCGCCGCGACCTTCTCGCTTCTGGAATTGTTCTTTCCGCCTCTTCCTTTTTTGCGCGTTCGATTTGGGCCCGCAATGCGGCGGTGCGCGGCGAAGGCACGCTTGGCGGCGCCGACCCGTTTACGAATGTCATCGGGCCTCGCGAACAGTTGCTATTCGACTCCGGATGGAAGTTCAAGTTCGGCCACGGCGCCGATCCTTCAAAAGATCTGGGATTCGGCTTTGGCCAGAGCGACTTCTCCAAGACCGGCGAATTCTCATTTGCCAAGGCAGGCTTCGACGATTCCCAATGGCGTCCTCTCAATCTTCCGCACGACTGGGCGATCGAACTCCCCTATGTGCATGACGATGGTGGAGCCGGGGATAGCCAGTTACGTTCTCACGGTTACAAGCCGCTCGGCAGGCGCTATCCCGAAACCAGTGTTGGTTGGTACCGACGCGAGTTCGACTTGCCAGCAAGTGATCGGGGACGGCGCATCTGGATTGAGTTTGACGGCGCCTTTCGGGATGTGCGGGTTTTTGTCAATGGATGCTACATCGGCAGCAATGAAGATGGCTACGTGCCGTTTCGCTTCGATTTGACGGATGTCCTGAGCTATGGAGCAAAGAATTTCGTCGCTGTGCGCGTCGATGCAAGCCATGGCGATGGCTGGTTCTACGAAGGTGCTGGCATCTATCGGCATGTATGGCTCTGCAAGATGGATGCGCTGCATCTGGGCCGATGGGAGAGCGCCATACGATCGGTACTCTCAGGCAACTCGGCCACACTGAGTTTGGACACGATTGTCGAAAACGAGGGAACGCAGTTTGAGGAAGCGCATGTAGGCTGGAAGATTCTCGACGCCGCCGGTCAAACCGTTGCGACAGCCGAAGCTCCCGCACAGAAGGTGGACGCGGATGGCTCTCTCCATTTCAGCGCAATCGCGCATCTATCCAATCCGGCGCTCTGGTCTGTCGAGGAACCCAATCTCTATGCGGCCGTTGTCACAGTTACTGTAAATGGCGCCGTACGCGATGCCGAGCGTGTGACCTTCGGCGTGCGCTCGATACGATTCGATCCGCAGAAGGGCTTTTTTCTCAACGGAAGATCGCTTGAGATTCAGGGTACCTGCAACCACCAGGACCACGCTGGCGTGGGGGCTGCGCTGCCGGACCGTCTGCAATACTTTCGGTTGGGCGTGCTTCAGCAGATGGGCTGCAACGCGGTACGCACTTCGCATAACATGCCCACTCCGGAGTGGGTAGAGGCATGCGATCGCATGGGCGTCATGTTGATGTGCGAGACGCGGCAGGCAAGCTCCAACCCCAGTGGCCTTGCTCAACTGGAGACGATGGTCAAGCGATACCGCAATTCCCCGTCGGTCATCGTATGGTCTATCGGCAATGAAGAAAACCAACTTCAGGGGCCGATGGCCGAGCAAGGCGAGAGCATCGCGACCACGATGGTGCGCAAGTGTCATGAGCTGGACCCCACTCGTGTGGTCACCGCCGCCGTCAACGCCGACAACCGGAAGGGTATCTCAGACGCGGTGGATCTGGTCGGATTCAACTACCATCTGGAGTTTCCCGACGCCTTCCATAAAGACAACCCCACGCGCCCGATCATCGGCTCTGAGACATCGAGCGCTGTGAGTACGCGCGGCGAATACACCACCGATTGGCAACGCAATGTGGTTGATTCCTACCATGGTGTCTATGAGCTGCCTGAGTTATGGTGGAAGTTCTATGGAGAGCGGGATTGGACAGCAGGCGGATTCGCGTGGACGGGCTTCGACTATCGCGGCGAACCGACCCCTTTCGGCTGGCCTTCGGTCAGTTCTAACTTCGGTATCGTGGACCTGTGCGGATTTCCCAAAGACTACTTTTACTACTACAAAGCGTGGTGGCGTCCGGAACCCTCGCTGCATCTGTTCCCTCACTGGAACTGGAACGGCAAGGAAGGCGTCGAGATTGCGGTCTGGGTGTATTCCAATCTGGATGAAGTGGAATTGCTGGTGAATGGCACATCTGCCGGTGTCCAAATGGTTCCACATCTGGGCCATTTGGAATGGAAGATAAGGTACGAGCCGGGCGTGATCGAGGCGCGCGGGTCGAAAAATGGCAAGGTGATCTTGATCGAGAAGCGCGAGACCACCGGCGAGCCTGTCTCCATTCGCCTCGCAGCGGATCGCACTGAGATAAGCGCCGACGGCGAAGACATCGCCGTTGTGAAGGTCGAGGTACTTGATCCGCAGGGCAGGCCCGTACCGACGGCCAATCATAGGATCCGATTCAAGGTCTCGGGCAACGGCGTACTCATCGGCGTGGGGAATGGAAATCCAAACTGCCAGGAAAGCGATAAAGAACCGCAGCGCTCACTGTTTAATGGTCTGGCCCAGGTCATCCTCCAGAGCACGATGGAAGCCGGCGCGATTCATGTTGAGGCGATGACAGACGGTTCGGATGCCCCGGCGTTGATGGCAGCCAACTTGGTCGTAACAACCATACCTGTGCAACCACGGCCTGCTGTTCCGCTGCTTCGATAACTTTCGCGATTCGCGAGTCTTCGGGGTTGAGTGGGTCCGCGAACGGCGTCATTTGCGGCGAGAAAGTGCATCGCAACAGACAGATTCGAGGTTCACCTGAATAGACGAGAATTCATCCAAATCGCAGGAACTGCGGCGCTGGCAAGTCCGCTAGCACTCAGAGCTCAGAATTCCAGTGTGAGCGCAGCGGTACATGTCAGCTTATCTGGGGATGATTGCAACGCCGGCGCGCTTGCGGCGCCCGTTCAGACCCTGACTCGCGCATTGCAACTCTCCCGAGAACGCAAGCGCGAATCCGGATTTCCCTCGCTCCTGCTTTTGCATGGCGGTGTGCATGAATTGCCGGGGACCCTTAGGCTCACAAGTGACGATTTGGGAACGGCAGCGTATCCGTTGCGCATCGAAGCGTTCGGCGATGGCGATGCTGTATTGAGCGGAGGCTCGCGTCTGCATCTGGAGTGGAAACCGTATCGCAGGGGTATCTATCGGGCATCGGTGCCACGCGGCACCAAGACCGACCAGCTCTTCGTCGACGGGCAACGGCAAGTGCTAGCGCGCTACCCGAACTTTGACGCCAATGCGCGCTATCTGAACGGAACAGCGGCCGATGCGGCCGGTCCGGAACGCGCGCGCCGGTGGAAGCATCCTGAAGGCGCATATGTGCATGGGTTGCAGGCGTCGCTCTGGGGCAGCCTGCACTTTCGCGTGACAGGCCGCAACGCGGACGGTTCGCTGGCCATGGAAGGTGGATGGCAGATCGACCGCGATCAGCCGATGCATACGGAGTATCGCTTTGTCGAAGGCATTTTCGAGGAATTGGATGCGCCGGGCGAGTGGTTCCTCGACGAAAGGGAATCCACGCTGTATTACTACCCTCCTGCCCATGTCGATTTGAAGAGCGCGCCGGTCGATGTCGTTCGCCTGGTCAATCTCATTGAGATTGGAACGCAGCATGCCGCGACGGCGCGTGGCATGATCCTGCGCGGCCTCACCTTTCGCCACACCCAGCGTACCTTCATGCAGACACGGGAGCAGTTGCTCCGCAGCGACTGGAGGATCTTTCGCGGGGGCGCTGTGCTGATCGAGAACGCTGAAGACGTTCTTGTCGAGAATTGCTTCTTCGACCAGATTGGCGGCAATGCTGCTCTGGTTAGCGGCCACGCGCGACGAGTTGGCTTTCGATCATGCCGTATCGAAGAGGCGGGATCGAGCGGCGTGTGTTTTGTTGGCCGGCCTTCTGCGGTGCGCAATGCTCTGCTCGGGTACTACAATGAGTCCTCCCTCGATCGAACCGACAGAACGCCCGGACCTCAACGCGAGGAGTATCCGCGGGAATGCTTCGTGGACGATTGCCTGATTGCGCAGACCGGCCGCTTTGAAAAGCAGTCGGCCGGCGTGGTTATCTCGACCAGCGCTGAAATCCGCGTGACTAATTGTTCCATCTACGGAGTGCCGCGCGCGGGCATCAATGTCTGCGATGGCGCATTTGGCGGGCACATAGTGGACGGCTGCGATGTCTTCGATACTGTGCTTGAGACAAGCGATCACGGGGCCTTTAATGCCTGGGGACGCGATCGCTGGTGGCATCTTCACGGTGCGCCTGAAGATGAATTGCTGACGGGGGCGCTGCTTGACCTGCCGACGCTGGACGCGACGCTGCCCATCGTGCTGATGCGCACGCGATGGGCTTGCGCACACGGGTGGGATATTGACCTGGACGACGGATCTTCCAATTACCACATTGCGGAGAATCTCTGCCTCTGCGGCGGTATCAAGTTTCGTGAAGGCTTCTTGCGCACAGCAGAAGACAATGTGCTTGTCAACAACACGTTTCATCCGCACGTCTGGCCGGCCCATAGTGGCGACGTGATCCAAAGGAACATCGTCTTCGCACCATACCAGCCGATTCACATGCGTGGCTGGGGCAAAGTCATCGATGCGAACTTTCTTCACCGCGACGGCGCAAAGGGGACAACCAGGGCAAGGGACTTGCAGCAACTGTCTGGCAAGGATGAAGTTTCTCTGGAAGGCGATGCGCTGTTTGTCAGTCCCGCACGGGGAGATTTTTCCCTTCAGGACGGCTCACCCGCGCGCGCCCTCGGAATCGTTAGCCTCTCCCAGAGGGACTACGGAGTCCGTTCGAAGCTGCTGCGAGTGCTTGCCCGGACTCCGGATATGGCAGAGTGGCTCGTCACTCCTTCCGCCACGCTTGCCGTTACGCGGTGTCCGGCCAGGATCGTCTGGATGGGTGCAACCGTTCGCAATCTAATCGGCGCGGGGGAGATGTCGGAGAAGGGCGCGCCAACGGAAACAGGCGTGATCGTCGAAACCGTGCCTGCGGCTTCTGGCGCAGCACTCGGGGGATTGCAGCCGGGAGACTTGCTGCTTCAGGCCAATGGTCAAGCCGTGGATAGAACGGATCAACTGCAGTCGCTCACGAATGAATGCAAGCAGGCACGGCCGATGACGCTGAGCGGCCTGCGCAATCAGCGCAAAATCGACTTCACGTTCGTTTGCGAATGACGGATCGTTCGCGGAGAAGTCCAAGCGCGAACCTGTGCAATCTTGCTGTGAATACAGTTCAAGGAAGGGAAAAACTGTTGTGAAGAAATCGAGCACAAGAATTGGAATCAAAATCTCGATCGGTTTGTTGATCTTTTCAGCCTTGGTCCATGGACAATCGTCCGCAAATAGCCAGACGGCTTCTCCCGATTCGATCTCTTATTCGACGTTGCAGCACATTTCCAGCAGCGACTCCGGCGCCGCCATCGCGGAAAAGGCAGCAAAGGTCTTACCGCGCCCCAATCAGACTGAATGGATGCGTCTGGAGAGGACCATCTTCATACATTTTGGCCCGAATACATTCCGAGGTGTCGAGTGGGGCGATGGACGCGAGGATCCCTCGATCTTCAATCCCACCGAACTCGATGCCGATCAGTGGGTTCGATCTGCGAAGGATGCGGGCGCCAAGATGGTGGTCCTGGTGTGCAAGCATCACGACGGATTTAACCTGTGGCCTACTCGTTACTCGGACCACTCTGTTGCGGCGAGTCCGTGGCGTGGGGGGAAGGGCAACGTGGTCCGAGATGTCGCCGATGCCGCCCACAAGTATGGCATCGAATTGGGAGTTTATCTTTCGCCTGCCGACCTTTACCAGTTGCGAACCAATCCGAAAAATCCGAGTGGTTATTACGGAGATGGGAGTGGAAAGCTCCGTTCGGCAATTCCCACCGACCCGTCCAGTTTCAGAACCAACCCCTCCGAGCGGCGCAAGCCCGCTCCGGGCTTCAAAAGCTACATTTTCGATGTGGATAACTACAATCGCTACTTCTTGAACGAGCTTTACGAATTGCTGACCGAATACGGTCCGATTCGTGAGGTCTGGTTCGACGGAGCGAATCCAGATCCTAGTGTCCATGAAACTTACGACTATGCCGCCTGGTACAGTTTGATTCGCGAGCTGCAACCCGGGGCGATCATTTTCGGCAAAGGGCCGGATGCGCGCTGGGTCGGCAATGAAAGCGGGGTCGGACGTCCCACCGAGTGGAGCGTCGTACCTCTTCCCAAGAGGCCCGAGGACTTCAATTGGCCGGACATGCAGGATGCGGATCTCGGCAGCCGCTCCAAACTGACGCCCGGCTCTTATCTCTGGTGGTTCCCGGCGGAAGTCAATGAGCCCATCCTCTATGGCTGGTTCTGGAACCCCAAGAAGCAGGTACGCACTGCCGCGGATCTGATCGACATTTACTATACGTCCGTCGGCCGCAATGGCAACATGCTGTTGAACCTCTCGCCAGACACGCGCGGACTGATACCGGACAATCAACTTGCGCACTTGCGCCTGATGGCGCAGGTGGTCGACGAAACCTTTGCCAGGAATCTCGCGGCGGGCGGAATGCTAACTGCCGACAGTTCCAATAAGGCGAACAGCCCATCGCTGGCTATGGATGGAAATCTCGACACTTGGTGGGAAGCCGCTCCGGGAGAGAAGGCCGCCACGCTGACACTGAAACTGCCGAAAGCTGTCACTTTCGATGTTGTCTCCTTGCAAGAAGCGGTGGATCATCGCGGCCAGCGTATTGAATCCCTTAGCATCGATGCATGGGATGGCTCGAAGTGGAAGACCATCGACGAGCAGACGACGGTAGGTCATAAGCGACTGCTGCGCTTGAGTTCGCCCGTAACGGCCGATCAGGTGCGCATCCGCATCACCGGCTCGCGACTTGAGCCGACGCTGGCCGAAGTCGGACTCTTCAGGCAGGCCCAGTACGTTCAAGCGCCCGTCATCTCCGAGCGCGACGCCAATGGAACGGTGAGGATCAGCAGCGCGAATGGGTTGCCCGTGGTTTACTCGATGGACGGCACGGCCCCAACTTCCAAGTCCGCTGTTTACAGTTCGCCAGTCGCTCTTCCCCGCGGCGGCACGGTGCAGGCTACCTGCCTGGCGCCGGATGGACGGCTCGGCATGATGGCCTCAAAGTACTTCGCTGGTCTAGCACCCATAGGCTGGAAGGTCATGAATATCGACAGTGAGGATGCAGACAATCCAGCCGTCCATGCGATCGATGGAAATCCGGCCACAATCTGGCAAACGCGATTGAATGCGGATCTGGCATTGCCCCACCACATCGCGGTGGATATGGGAAGTGTGCATCGGATTGCCGGCTTTACGTACCTCCCGCGCCAGAAAGAGAGTCACGAGGGTGTTGTCGATACGTACCGCTTTGAAACGAGCGTGGATGGGCAGCACTGGATAACGGACGTTGACTCGGGACGCTTCTGGAACATCGAAAACAACCCCGTTCTACAGGAAGTCCCATTCACTCCTGTCAATGCTCGTTACTTTCGATTCACGGCTTTGAAGGAGATCGGCACCCATGGCCTGACAAGTGCCGCGGAGATCTCCGTTCTAGCCGCCGAGGGTGAAGTAGACCAATAGCATGGAATCGCCGGCAATTCGCCCTGTCTTGACCCGCATTCTTGCGATGCATCTCATGATCCCACGCAGAAAGATGCAGCATTGCCGCAGTCGCGTCAAGTAGTGGGTGGGAGCCCCCCGGTATGCCACTTCGACCGTTCGTCACCTATTCCGCAACGGGCCAGAAGCTGAGCCTTGGTTTCCAGACGGCTCATCGCGCTCTGGTCCGAAACCTGGCTAAGATCGCATCCACTCCGGAAGGCCCGAGGCAATGGCTGCCCGCACGGCTTTGAGCAGGTCTTCTCTGTTGGCAAAATCGCTGGGGAAGATGGACGCGTGAAAAACGATGTGCGCCGTGCCGGGGCGGATGCGCATGCTGCCTTTGGCCATCATGGTTTCAGTGCCAAAGATGGAGACCGGAATGCACGGCGCGCCGGTCTGCATGGCCAGGTAGAACGGGCCTTTTTTGAAGGGCAGCAAGCGGCCGTCTTTGGAACGCGTGCCCTCAACAAACGTGGTGATGTGGACGCCCTTCTCCAGCAGGCGCTTGGCTTCCGCGACGCTCTCCTGCGCGCTCACGGCGCTTCCTGTGCGGTCCACGGCGATGAGTTCCCCTTGCCTGAACGCGATGCCCAGGATGGGAATCTTCATGAGCGAGCGTTTCATGAATGCCGAAGTGCGGCCGGGGATACGCGGAATCAGTGCGGTGGGGTCGAGGTTCGAGACGTGATTGGCCATGAAGATACACGCCTTGCCAGCCGGCACACGCTCGAGGCCTTCGGTCGCCACGCGGATTCCCGCCAGCCGGTAGCCGATGCGCACGATCATCTGCGTCACGTTGTAGAGTGGCATCACGTTGCCAGTGATCATGGACCAGGGAATGAAGATGACCGCCGACGGGAGCCCAAGAACGATGATGGTGGCCAACAGTACGAGAGAAGAGATCATGGGTGTCTCTCAACCTCGGGGAATCGCTCCCTCACGCGCGCGGGCAGCTTCTCATAGATGCCGTCGAAGCCGCCATTCGACAGAATTGCGACCACATCGCCGGACTGAAGCTGGGGCCCGACCGTGTCGATGATGGCTTCGACGCCGGGGCATAACTCGGCCTCGGTTCCTGCGGCTTTGAGCGCAAGCACCACATCTTCGGGGTGCAGCCGCTCGGCGTCGGGGATGCGTTGCTGCTGATAGATGCCAGCCAGTACAACGCGATCCGCAAGGCGCAGGCTTTCGACGAGCTCGGTTTCAAGGACCTTGCGGCGCAGCGTGTTGGAACGCGGCTCCAGCACCGCCCACAAGCGCGCCTGCGGATAGACGGAGCGCAGCGCCCGCAGGGTTTCGCGAATGGCTGTGGGGTGGTGGGCGAAATCGTCGATGATGGTGATGCCGGCGATTTTTGCTCGCACCTCCAGCCGGCGCTTCACGCTCTTGAAACTGGCCAGCGATTGCTGGATTGCTTCCTTGCCAATTCCCTGCCCCGCGGCCAGCGCCGCTGCCGCAGTGGCGTTGAGCGCGTTGTGCTCGCCGGCCAGGCTCATTTCCAGCTCAGCCCATAATGCGCCGCCGCGATGGACCTCCCAGCGCGTAAGGCCGTTTTCATGGCGCAGATTTTGGATGCGCCAGTCCGCTTCGGCGGTAAAGCCGTAACGCTCGACACGGCAAAGTGCGCCGGCCACGCACTCGCTGACGTTGGCGCTGCCGTCATAGGCCATGATTGCGCCGCGCCGTGGGATGAGGTTGACCAGCCGTTTGAATGCCGTCTGGACCGCTGTCAGGTCCACGTAGATGTCGGCGTGGTCAAACTCGACGCTGGTGAGGATCAGCGCATCGGGAAAGTAGTGCAGGAACTTGGGGCCTTTGTCGAAGAAGGCCGTATCGTACTCGTCGCCTTCCACAATGAACGTACGCGTGGGCCGAAGCTGAAAGCTGGAGCCGAAGTTTTCCGCCACGCCGCCGATGAGGAACGACGGCTCCAGGCCCGGATTCTGGCTGGAGGCGAACTGATAGATCCAGGCCAACATGCTGGTGGTGGTGGTCTTGCCGTGGGTGCCTGCGACCACCAGCGACTCGCGACCCACGAGGAACTCCTCACGCAGCAGCGCCGCCATCGAAGTGAAGGGAATGCGCTCGTCGAGCACGCGCTCGACCTCTGGATTGCCGCGTGAAAGCGCGTTGCCGATGACGACGAGGTCAGGCGCGGGATCGAGATTGGCTTCGGCGTAAGGCTCCAGGATGGGGATGCCAAGCGAGCACAGCAGATCGCTCATGGGCGGATACGCAGCCTTGTCGGAGCCGGTGATGCGGTGACCCCGCAACTGCAAAAGCCCCGCCAGAGAGGCCATTGCCGTGCCGCAGATGCCGCTGAGGTGAATGTGGCGGGGCCGAGAGAAGACTGAGGTCATGGCGCAACCGCCGGTTGCAGCAGGTGCAGCGCGACCTCGTCGGTGAGGACCAATTCGGCTTCGACACCCATAGTCAGTGTCACGTTGCTGTGCGAAACGTGGCCGCTGCGCAAGCCGATAGCGATGGGCCCGTCGAAGTCTTCAAATACTCGGAGAAGCACCTCTTCAAGCAGGTTGGGAGACGCGCCGGGCGAGACGCAATCAACCATCTCGCCAAAGATAATGCCGCGCACGCCGGCCAGCTTGCCCGCCTGGCGCAGTTGCCACAACATCCGGTCAACCTGATAGGGCTTGGCGCCCGTGTCTTCAAGAAAGAGCAGCTTGCCCTCCGTCTGCGGCTCATAGGGCGTGCCCAGCAGCGAAACCAGAATGCTGAGGCAGCCCCCATACAGAACGCCGCGGATCTTATTGAAGAGGCGGCCCGGCTTCAGCACGCGCAACCCCTCCGCCGGCCCTAGGCTATACGGCACACCCGCCAGCGCCAAATGAAAGCTCGCCAGGTGGACCCCGTTCTCATTGGAAAAGTCGGCCGCGACCATGGGCCCATGAAAAGCGGGCAGCCCGAGTTGGTCCAGCAGGCGCAGTTGGATGCCGGTCAGGTCGCTATAGCCGAAGAAGGGCTTGGGATGCCTGCGGATCAGCTCAAGATCGAGGCCGTCGAGCAGGTAGTTTGATCCGTAGCCGCCGCGCAGCGACATCACGGCGCTGGAGTTGGCGTCCGCAAAGGCCGCGTGCAAGTCCTCCAGCCGCTGTGCCGGCGTTCCGGCAAAATAGAGCGGCCCCTTTTGAAAGGCATGGTGACAAAGGCGCGGCACAAGGCTCAACGTGCGCAGGCGCTTCATGCCGCGCTCGGCCAGCTCCAGCTTGGCAGAGGCTGCGGGCGCAACGATGCTGACGCCTGCGCCCGGAGCCATCGGGGGCAGCTTCAGGAGCGGCTTGGGCTGTGGAAGCAGTCTGGGACGGAAGGGCGCCATGATCTCTACCAGGCCTCGCCGCGTGCAATCAGAGCCGCCGGGCCGGTGAGCTTGAGTTCTGTGCCGGACCCTTCCCAGGTGACGGTCTGCTCGCCACCGGGGGCAATGACGGTGAGAGGAGACTGGGCCAGTCCAAGCGCAATCGCTGCGGTGGCGCAGGCTGAGCTACCGGTGCCGGAGGATGTCGTCGGCCCGACGCCGCGCTCATAGATGCGAATCTCAATTTCGTTGGGGCTGACAACGCGAACGAACTCTACGTTCGTCTGGTGGGGAAAATCGGTGTGGATGCAGATCTCCGCGCCGATTTCAGTCCAGGTACTGTCTGCAACTGCATACTTCGAGTTGTCCACGACGATAACGAAGTGCGGATTGCCAGTGGAGACCTCGATGCCAGCAACCTGAATGCCGTCGGCGAGGTTGACCGAGCGCGGCGCAAAAGCGGGAACTCCCATGCCGGCGGTCACTTCCACGGTGAATTCGCCTTCCGTCTTCATCGCATTCACATGGCAGACGCGCAGCCCGGCATCGGTCTCAATCGCCAGTTCGTCGCCGGGCAGCAAGGCTCGTTCGCGCGCCATCCACGCGGCCACGCAGCGCGTGCCGTTGCCGCTGATCTCTGCGATGGAGCCGTCGGCGTTGTGCAGGCGGATGCGGCCGGCCCTGGGCCCGGTCCAGGCAAAGAACTCGATGCCGTCTGCTCCGATGCCGGTATTGCGCGCGCACAGGCGGCGCGTGAGGTTCGCCCAGTCATGGTCTTTGGCTGCGTCTTCCGTCACGATGAGAAAGTCGTTGCCGCAGGCGTGAGCTTTGGTAAAGGGAATCAATCTTCCTCCGGATCGCGGAAGGTCAGGAGCGCGTCAATGGCCGGTTCGGTGGCCAGCTTTCCGCGCAGGCGCTCATGCTGCTTTTTTGTCACCGCCAAGGAGAAACTCACTCGCTGGATGTCGCCGATGGAGTCGGTCTCCATGCCGGTTAGCCGCTCGCCCGCCGTGTCCATTGCCTTCAGAATCGACTCCATCATGCCGGTCAGGTCGCTTCCACGGGCCTCATAGATCAGCGGATAGATCTTGATGTTGGCGCGCCGCTCCAGAAAGCCGACCACCTCCAGCGCCAGGATGACAATGATCGCCCCAACCGCCGCCGCGCCATAGAGTCCCGCGCCGCAGGCCATGCCAATGGAGGCGACCACCCAGATGCTGGCCGCGCTGGTGAGTCCGCTGATGCGGCTGCGGTTGTGCAGGATGAGCCCCGCGCCCAGGAAGCCGATGCCCTGAACGATGTTGGAGGCCACCTGCCCCTTATTGGAGCCGTTGTCGCCGGCCACCACCGCAGAGAGGAGCGTAAAAAACGCGCTGCCCATGCAAATGAGCAGGTTGGTGCGCACACCGGCGGCCTTGCGATTGAATTCCCGCTCCAGGCCGACCAGCGCGCCCAGCGCGCAAGCCAGCAGCAGCCGGCCGATTGCTCCATTGACCACTACGAGTTGTTCGAGATGATCGAAGCTGAGGGGTTGCGCGAACTGTGCCAGGGCCGTGCTCATTGAGGTTCCTTGACCGATGCTATCACTGCGCGGGCGGGTTTGTTGAGGGGTTGTCTTACGGCGGTTGGTCAGCTTCCAGTTTGCCGACTACTCATTTGGATCGGTTTCTTGGGGATGCTTCGGAAACCCCTCAATGCCCTTTTCCGTGCGCTTGTCGCCAGCAAGCCAGGCAACGTGCCATTCAGAAATGCGCTCCACTTTTTGGGGGATGAATATCCTCGCTTCGGTCCGTCTATCCATTCAAGCTGGCGAATCAATACCAATGAAGGTTCCAACGTGGTTTAGCCGCAGAGAGGAACATTATCTTTCGAAAGCATCAGGCGACATCTTTGGCACCTGGTTCCCGGATGGGACAATCGTCTTTGATTAACCTAACTATTTTAGATTCAGTTACCACAACGCAAACGTGCCTGTGTTGATCCTCGACACAAGTCATCCGATGACGGTCGGCAACACTGGAATCGCGGTCGAATTTGAAATCGGCATCCTCGCTTGAGATCTTTGTCAAACACTAAGCGCACCGATGGATCGGAAAGGCCCAGGGCGCAAGCTCTTGGCCCTTTTTTGCGCTTTGAGATCAGGCTGAGTCGAGTCAGAAACTAATTGCGTTGGACGAAGATCGCTTTTATAATCCTGCAATCGGGACGGATTCTTCCCAGACATACCCAAGCGCGACTCCCTGTTCCAACCGACCGCTGGGGTATAGATTTTCGTTCTTCACAGTCTGACTTAAGTTCGCAAAGCCGCAAGAATCAGGGCCGTTCCTTTGGAATGGAACTTGCCGAAATTCTCGATTCGGGTGCAGGCCGCTCGATCGTCAGGTACCGCGTTCTCGATGAAACTATGCGAAGAAAAGGAGGTCCATGCTCAAGCCTCAGCGAATTCTGGCAACTTTGACGTTGGCCGTTGCGTGTGTTGCGGCTGGCCCACAAGCGAAAGCCGATGTCGTCGAAAGCGTCAATCTGACCTTTGCATCCGGCGCAACGTTTTCAGGCGCCGTGGATTTTTCCAATGACTACAGCTACGTCACCGGAGTCAATGGAATATTGACCGGTTATCAATACGGGAGCATCGGCTACCTGGGCAGTGGAAGCGATCTGATCGACGTGGTTTGGCCGCCGATCGGAACAAATTATTCGGGTGTATCGGGCGACATCTTCGGCACCTGGCTGCTGGATGGCACCAGCGTGTTCGATTACTCGAATTACTTCGGATTCAGCTACGACTACACCAACGCGCCTGTTTTGGTTCTCGACTCAAGTCTTCCGATCACCGTAACCTACACTGGAATCGCGGTTGACCACGAAGATCTCTTGGTGAGCGGTTCCATTGCTCCGGTGGAGACACCGGAGCCAAGTTCCTTGTTGTTTCTCGGCAGCGGGCTTGTCGGATTGGCAGGCGTGCTGCGCCGGAAGCACGGTCTAAGCGCATAACGGCTTCAAATAAGTGCATAGCTCAAGCCCAGGCTGCAAAGTCTGGGCCTATTACATGGACGATCAAAATACATTTCGGTCGCTGGAGGCGGCAACAGAGAGCGGCCAGGGAAATCTTCTGCCGCGCTAATTCGGCGCCGCTTATTCGAGATAGAGCTGGAAGACCGCTCATTATGTAATCCAAGCTAACGCTTTAGTGGCATTGTGGCTGAATTTTCAACGCGATAAAAACGCTGTATGCAGAAGTTCATCTGCGCATAGACTTCTTGGCCCGTCCTTACGAGAAGTCACCGCAGCGCTCAAAAACAAGCTTGATGTCGAGAGTCAAAAGGCGCGCCGATTCCGGTCTTTTGCCTCTGGCGCTTTCCAGTCAAATCTACAGGGCCGTGTACTTCTTCATAGATCATTGGGAAAAGGAGACTACGGAATGAAATCTATGAGATTTCTCGCCGCAGCGGGCATCGCCGTGGCGGGTCTCGCTAGCGCAACCTGGGCGAAGGCGAGTACCATCGAGACCGTCGATTGGACCCTGGCAAACGGCGCCGTATTCAGCGGAACCTTGACTTTTTCAAATGCGAGCCTCACAACCCTTACGGGGGTGGATGCAACCCTGACCGACTACGATTTTGGGACAAAAGGCTTCACGGGGACGGGAAGCGAGCTGATGGATTCCATCGTCATTTCGGGCATCGGCGCGAGTACTGGAAGAAGCTATGAGGTCTCGGACGGGAATTCTTCACACCCGCTCAAGGAAAACACGTTTAGTTTCGACTTAAATATCAGCAATCCCCTTGAAGTCACGCTCGTCACAGGCAATGACATCCTTGGACTTCCCCACACGGGGGCCGATGCGGCTCTGGATGCTACCACCCCTAAACAGCAAGGGCAGGCGAGTGAGACGAATGGCTCGCCGGCATTCACCCCGGAACCAGGTTCATTTTTGCTTTTCGCTAGCGGCCTGCTAGGATTCGCCGGTATGGCGAGCCGGAAGATCGGTCTTCACGCCTGACGATTCTAAGTCACGCTATCAGTCTCTACCTCGGTGCCCAGGGTCCCAAAGCCCTGGGCTTTTTTTGTTTTCGCCCGTAGTAGGATCAATTATCGGGGCTGTGTTTCCCTTCAGAAGGAGAATCAATGATTCTGCGTTATCCCCGGCTTCGCTCATTGATTCTTGCGAGTTTGCTTGGCAGCGCGGTTGCTTTCAATGCATCTTCCCAGGCGAAAGTGGTCACTCCAGAGACTCCTGCGGGGAAGCAGTTGAGCGGATTTCTGACTGCGCTCAATAGCGGTCAGCATGCGACCATGCGAGACTTCTTCTCAAAGAATCTGATTGCGCCGAACGACAATTCAGCGTTCTATGACAATATGGCGGACGACCATGTCGCGCTCTTCAAATCGACCGGTGGCCTTGAACTCCGCAGGATTGCGAAAGCCGCGCCCGGAGCTATTACCGCGCTCGTGCAGGCGAAATCCACGGGAATCTGGTCGGCACTGGAGATCTATCTGAAAGCGTTGCCGCCTGACTACGTGCAACCGGTGGAACCGTATCAGATTGTCGGAATTGGGTTGCATACGACGGAAGCTCCGGTTGAGTTTCTCTCGTCTCGCAAGCTGACGAACGCTCAGATCATTGCGAGAACTGATGCATTGATGAAGGCACTTGTGGCGCGGGATGCATTTGCCGGAACGGTGCAAATCTGGAAGGGCAATGTACCTCTCTACGCAAAGGGATTCGGACTCGCGCACAAGTCTCCCGACATTCCCAACGGAGTGGACACGAAATTCAACCTTGCGTCCATTACCAAGATGTTCACTGCGGTCGCGGTCGCGCAACTGGTGGAATCGGGAAAGGTATCCTATTCGGACACGGTTGGAACGATTCTTCCCGACTATCCAAACAAGGACGTGGCTCAATCAGTAACGATCGGCCAACTGCTCTCGCATACATCTGGAATGATCGGCGGACGCGAGCTTGCCATGAAGTTTCCCAATCCCTCCAATGCGCTGACGATTGATGAGCGCCTGAAGGATTTTGAGAATGAGCCGCTCCAATCTCCTCCTGGGCAGCAATATGGATATAGCAACGCTGGGTTTATTCTGCTGGGGAAAATTATCGAGAAAGCCTCTGGACAGAGTTACTACGATTACATTGACGAGCACGTTTTCAAACCGGCTGGGATGAAACATTCTGAGTCTCTGCTCAAAACCCAGTTGCCAAAGGATGCGGCCACCGGGTACATGGATGGGGCGAACGGGCAGCGCGTGGATAACACGGCGGCTCTCGATCTGAAAGGCGCGCCGGATGGAGGCGCCTATTCAACCGGTGGAGACATGGCACGGTTTCATCAGGCTTTGACGAGCGGCAAGCTGGTCAATGACAAGTCGTTGCGCACCCTATGGAGCGGCGTTACAGACAACGGCAAGGAAGAGTACGGGTATGGAGCGCGCATCGTGGAATATAACGGCGTGCGCATTGTCGGGCATGGAGGAGGCTGGCAAGGCATTACCAACGAGTTCGATATGTATACGGACACTGGAGAGACCGTGGTTGTCTTGTCGAACTACGACGACGATCCAACCGGCATTGCAGACAAACTGCGGGAATGGCTGACGCAAGGTGTTCCCGCGAAGCCGCGGGAAGGCAGCCCCCCTCCGGAATTGAAAGCCGCGGCGGAATTATCTTCGACTCGAGCGCGGGTCGGGGATCCCATCACAATCCTCATTACGATTGATAACGCCGGGGGAGACCTCCGCGCGGGGATTGTTAATCTAGATATCAAGGCAAGTGACGGCAGCAAGGTTGGCCAGCGGATTGCTATGGACCGGCGAATTCGGCATGGCGAAAGTCAGAGTTTCACGTATACCTGGGCACCTACTAGTCCAGGAGAGTGCACATTCGACATTGGGGTCTTTGGGCAAGGCTGGCGGCCAACCTATCGACTTGATTCCTCCGCGGCGCACCTCACGGTCGTGCCGTAACGGCCTGGGCGCAACTGCGGAGCCAAGAACTTGATCGACCTATTCTGGGCCTATTTGAGGCAGTTTAGTCGGTGAGACCGGTTTGGTTCCCGTATGCGATACTCGAAAAGGCATGTATAAACGGATTGTTCTCAAGCTTTCGGGCGAGGTGCTGGCTGGCCCGCGCGGCTTCGGCCTGGACGCGGACAAGGTGGCCGAGATCACCGGCGAAATCGTCGATGTGCACGCCCTGGGCGTCGAAATTGGCGTGGTGGTGGGCGGGGGCAACATCTTCCGCGGCGTGGCGGAGCAGGCCAAAGAGATGGACCGGGTGAGTGCCGACAACATGGGCATGCTCTCCACGGTCATCAACGCCATTGCCATGCAGGACGCAATTGAACGGCGCGGCGTGCAGTGCCGGGTCATGAGCGCCGTGTTTATGAATCAAGTGGCCGAGCCGTACATTCGCCGCAGGGCCGTGCGCCATCTGGAAAAAGGCCGCGTGGTGATCTTCGCCGCCGGCATCGGCAATCCCTTCTTCTCCTCCGACACCGCTGCTAGTCTGCGCGCCATGGAGATCAAAGCCGACGTCCTGCTTAAAGCCACCAAGGTCGAAGGTGTATATAACGCCGACCCGGTGCTATGCAAGGATGCGGTCAAGTACGACGAGATTACCTATATGGAGATCCTGCGCCAGGGGTTGAAGGTGATGGATCTGACCGCCGTGAGCCTGTGCAAAGACAACAACCTGCCTATGATTATCTTCAACATGAATCAACCGGGAAATATACGCCGGGTGGTGCTGGGCGAAAAGGTCGGATCGCTGGTTACGGCCTAAAAGCTGGGGTCAGTGGCTGGGGATCGGGCTTCCGGCGCTTCGCCCGGCCGTTGCGTGGAGGCGTCTAACAACCAGTGGAGACGCGCAAGCCAGAACGGCTCAATGCACTGACGGGTTTGCGTTGTTTTGCGGCCATCAACATCGTCTTCTTCCATTTCTCCAATCCACAGTGGTTTGGCTGGTTTGCGCCGGTGGTCAATGCTGGCTACGCCTCGGTGAGCTATTTCATCCTGCTGTCTGGTTTTGTGCTTGCCTATAACTATGCCTGGCGGGCGCGCGCTGGCCAACTGGACCGCGTGCGCTTCTGGAAGGCGCGATTCACCCGGCTCTATCCCATTTACCTGCTGAGCCTGCTGATGGCCTGGCGGATGGTCGCGGTGGAGTACGGGGCACACACGCACGGAATGTTCTGGACAGGCATGGCGCTCACGCCTTTGCTGCTGCAAGGGTGGATTCCGCCGATTGCCACATTCCTGAATACGCCGGCCTGGACCATGTCGGCCGAAAGCTTCTATTACTTGATCTTTCCCTGGCTTGCCAAAGCGAAACGGCCTGCGGAGGTCTGGCGGTACCTGATTCAGTTGGCCGGGGTTTGGGTGCTCGGAATGATTCCCGGTGCGCTGTATATTGCGTTCAATCCCGATGGCATTGCACATCCCGACCGGTGGAGTGGGGGCCCCTGGCTACAGGCGCTCAAATATACGCCGCTGCCCCATCTGGCCAGCTTTGTCTTTGGCGTTCTGCTGGCTGAGCTGGATGAGCTGGTCGATCGGGCGGGCCGACTGCGCCTGGTGCTTGGGTTGGGTGGTTTTGCCTGTACATTTGGGGTTCTATCGCTAGGTCCGATAGTACCCTACGCCATCATCCACGATGGCCTGCTCATGCCGCTCTTCGGCTGCATCATCCTGGGGCTGGCCGGAGAAAATCCGCTTGCGCGCGCGTTGGGCTGGCGCCCGCTGGTGTTTGTGGGCGAGGCCAGCTACTGCCTCTACCTGCTGCACTTTAATTTGTGGAACATGATCCATGACTCTCATCTGTTGAATCGGACAGGCCTGATCCGCTTCGACCCCTGGATCAGCTACGTACTGCTCATTGCGCTGGCTCTGGTGGCCTTGCACCTGGTGGAGAAGCCCGCGCAACGGCAACTGCGTAAGTGGATGGGAGCCTAGGGCGAACGCTACGCTCCCTCACCGCCGTGTTCCGCCGCAACAGTACCCGGACCCGCTTTGATCTGGTCTTGCCAGCCGGGGAGGCGCTGATCGCCGGTGATCAGCCGCGCGCCACGCGTGAAGGTGAAGTAGGTCCATATCCACGCGGCAAAGACCGAAAGGCGATTGCGGAAGCCGATGAGGAAGAAGATGTGTACGGTGAGCCAGGTAACCCAGGCGGGAAAGCCGCTCATGTGTGCTTTGAACGGCCATTCGACCTTGGCTACAGCGTCCATGCGTCCTATGGTGGCCATATCGCCTTTGTCGAAATAGCGGAAGGCAGGCCGCTCCTCTCCCCTGAGATCGGCGGCGATCATTTTGGCTACGTGGTCGCCCATCTGCATTGCTGGCTGGGCGACGCCGGGAACCTGATGGCCGTCCTGCTCGAAGTGGGCCAGGTCGCCGAGGACGAAGACCTCCGGCAGGCCGGGTGGATAGAGCCGGTCGCCGACGAGAACGCAGCCTCGGCGGTCAAGCGGCGCGCCAAGCATTTTGCCTAGAGGCGAGGCCTGGACGCCAGCGGCCCAAAGGGTCACCACGGCGTCCATTCGCTTGCCAGCAGCCTCGACCCAGCCGGGACCGAGACCGGTAACCTGGGTGTTGGTGTGGACTTCGACGCCGAGGCGGGTGAGCGCGGCTTCGGCCTTCGCGGAGAGATCCTCTGGATAGGCGGCAAGGACGCGCGGGGAGCCTTCCAGCAGCAGGACACGGGACTTGGAAGGGTCGATGTGGCGGAAGTCGTGGCGCATGTAGAGCTGGGCGATATCGCTGATCGCGCCGGCCAGCTCAACCCCTGTAGGACCGCCGCCGATGACGACGAAGTTGAGCGGCGGGTGCCAGCCATGCTCGACCATCTGGCGCTCTGCCAGTTCAAAGGCGAGAAGCACGCGGCGGCGGATTTCGGTGGCGTCTTCGATGGTCTTCAGGCCGGGAGCGAGCGGCGCCCACTCGGGGTGAGCGAAGTAGGAATGGGTTGCGCCAGTGGCCAAAACGAGATAGTCGTAGGCGACCTGAGCGCCAGAGGCAAGGGTGATGTGGCGGGCAGAGATGTCGATGGCGACGACCTCGTCCATCAGAACCTGTGTGTTCTTGTGCTTGCGCAGGATGGCGCGGATGGGCTGGGCAATATCAGCCGGAGACAGAACGGCCAGCGCCACCTGGTAGAGCAGCGGCTGAAAGATATGGTGGTTGCGGCGGTCTACGACGGTGACGTCCACGGGGAGGCGGGCCAAGCCGTTGGCGGCGTGGATGCCGGCAAAGCCGCCGCCGACGATGACTACGTGATCGCGACGGGTTGGCTGAGGAAGATCGCCCAAGGTATGCACCTCACTATAAAGATGCAGGAGGCGGACAATAGGTGGCAGACGGGATGGGTGTAGCGAAAACTGTGGGATTTATGATTAGATCGAGTGTCATTTACTTCGACCTCACAGGATGCGAGACGTCCGTGACTGCTCCCTGCCGATATTCCGGGCCATTTCCCTTTTCGTTGCTGCTGCGCCAAGCAGTTCTGGTGCTGTTGATCCTTTTCGCCACAATGCTTGCGGCGCAGAGCAATCCGGTCGTCGATTTTCGCTGTCCGGAGAGCTACGCAACCGATGCCGAGCGCGATGCCGCGGTCAAGGCGTTCGTTGAGAGCTTCGCGAAACAGCATCCACAGGCTACGGTCGACGATCTTGCGGCGGAGCGCTATCGACTGCTAGTCGCTCGCAATTGCCGACAGACACTGGCCAACATCGCCGACAATCGGAAGCCGGAAAAAACTACGCTGCAGATCGTATCGCCGCAGGAGCAAAGCCTGACGATGGCTGGCCGTAGGTTCACGCGCGTCGACGAATATTACGACTCGACGACGCGTGTCTGGAGTGTCATCTTCGTCGACGATCCGCAACATCCAGAGAGCTTCGCCAACCAACTCATCCTCAACTTCTACGACTCGACGCCAAAGCCAACAAGCGAGGCAGTGGCGATGGCGCTCAGCGAGGAGAGGTCGGGGACGAAAAACATTTCTCTTTTCAAGGCTCCCGACGAACCGGGTGGCGAGATGGTTTATCACGTCGTCTCCGTTACGCACACGCAGGGCCAGGCGAATTTCGTCAATGTCATGAGAGTCGCTAGGTGGGAGGAAGCTGCGGTCAACATCGCTTTCGGTCACAGGCTAGGCGTAGGCATCGACCTCCAGAAAGCTGAAGTGGAAGCACGACAATGGCTACTGAGCGCGGAGGGCAAAGACTTGAGCGATGCCGCAGCAGCGTTGCGCGTGGGCGTTGGCTGGCACGAGCATCTGAAGCAGGTCAAATAGATATTCCTGTTATGTAATCGCAATCGGCTGGAGACCGGTAGGAAAATCCCCTTCTCATGAATTGAGACTATGCCGAAGGTGGGGCCATGGCTTCGATTGCGGCTGAAGGCTGGAATCTGCCCTACGGGTGCTGTTCGACGGCGACATTGAGGACGGCGGAGTTGCCTGCGGCAGCCAGGCCGAGGAGATTGGTGGCTACGCCGGGGAGTGTTGCGGGGGTAAAGGCGACGGTGCCGTCGATTGCGGAGGTTGCGGTGGCGGATTGGGTGGCCAGCAGTTCGCCCTGGGCGCAGACGCCGTGCGCGGGGCAGGGCGGGCTCCAGGCGTAGAGGGCCTGGTAGAGGGCTACCGAGCCGCCGGCCATGGGGTTGCCGTCGGTGTCGAGCAGGCGCAAGGTGATCTGGCTGGGGGTGGATTGCAGCGAGAGGCTCTGGGCGGTTCCCGAAACAGGTTGAAGAAACGCGAGTTCCGGACGCGCTCCGAAGGCGTTGAAGGCGATGCACTGGTTGGTGCCGTTGAGGCAGGCGGTGGCGGAGACCTGCTGGCCTTCAGTGAGCGGACCGACGGTGAGAATCTCAGTGGCGATGCCGCTTTGATTGGTGATGGCGGCGGAGCTTCCCAGGGAAACGATGCCGCTGCCGGGCATTTGCCACGCGACGGACTGGCCGGTCAAGGGCATGCCGCCCTTGAGCACCAGCGCCTGGACGGTCCAGCTAAAGGTTGCGCCAGCCGCAAGGGAGAGCTGGGGCGTGAGTGACGCGAGGAGGGGCGGCGTTCCACCGACAAACTGGGCTTGCAGGCTGGAGCCGTTGAGGAGCGAAGCGGTGACGATGGACCAGGTGGTACCGACGGCGGTGACATTGAGGTTGGCGCGGCCGTCTCCGGTTGAGGTGACGGAGCAGACGGGCTGGCCGCAGGCGAGGGTGGCGGTTCCGCTGGTGACGGTGTAGACGACGGTGACACCGCCAGCTGGAGTGAGATCGGGCCCCAATGCGGTGACAGTGAAGGGGATGGGCGTGCCGATGGGCACCGTGTTGCTGGGCGCTGTCACCAGGGTGAGCGCGTCGCCTGTGCCAGAGTCGTAGCTGACGCCGCCGGAGACGATGGCTGCCGCGTAGAAGAGAGGCAGGTCGTCCACCTCGACATCGACGGAGCCGGTTACGCCGGTAGCGGCAGGGGGCGCGATGGCGGTGATTTCGTTGGGCGAGATGCTGGTAACCACGGCTGGCTGGCCGCCAACCAGGACCGTGTCCGCTAGGCGAAAGCCCATGCCGTGAATGACGATGGGGCCACCGGAGGCGGGCAGGCGCTGTGGCTGGACGGTATCGGCGTAGAGCACCCAGCCGTTGTAGGCGTAGTCGGGACGGCCGTCACCACGCTGATCGGCGATACCGATGCGGACCATGTCATCGGCTTTGGAACTCACGCGCAGCCAGGTTTCGCCTGCGGCCAGACCGTTCAGGCCGGGGCCTGCGCCGATGGCGGTAGCGCCGACGGGATCGAAGGCATCCCAAACGCCGATGGCTGGCATGGCCTTGGTTTCAGTGGGCGTGCCGGTCTCATCCAGCGCTTGCGTGACCACGGTGAATGTTCGACTGCCGCGCACCGGAAAGCTGAACCAGTCGCTCTGGCCCACCTGGCTCAAGCGCCCGCACCAGAGGCCGCTGGAGGGCAACGGGCGCGGCGAGGCCTGGGTGCCGATGGCGTCCTGGTAGCCGCCTGCCGCCGAGTCGGCAACATCGACGGTGAGGGTTTGCGAACTGCCCGCCGACATACCGGGTACCGAGATGGCCTGCAATGTGCCGGAGGGGGTCGCCCGGCCGTCGATATAGGGGCCGACGGAATCGGTGAGGATGTAAAGCGGATTGATGGCCTCGAAGGTGACCTGATAGTTGGCCGTGGTAATGCCGGGGGGCAGCGGGATTCCGCTCAGGTCAAAGTATCCCTGCATCGCTGGATCGTTCGATCCCCACATGGTGAGCAGATTGCTGTTCTCATCACTCCAGCCGGTGACGGGATTGCCGTGGTTGCCATTGAAGTATCCGCCGGAGACGAAGGTGACCGCGTATTGATAAAGGGGATTGCCGTTGGCGTCGAGCGGCCGGGCCACGACGTTGACGCCCTGCATGCCGTAGCCGGTGCGGAAGGTGACGGTGCCCTGAATGGAGACGGTGTTGGCCGCGGTGAGCTGCTTGCCGGGGAAGCTGGCCAGGTTCTGGGCGGTGATGGGATAGAGGCGGTTGAGGGCGGCGATGTCGTCGTAGTGGAGGATTGAGGGGTTGGGAATGCAATTTCCGCCCGTGGGGCCGCAAACACCGCTGAGGGCATCCATGATCGGCCAGCCGTCGGTGCCGCCGGGGATTTCGTCCACGAGGGCGGTAGGATTGACCTGAGACGAGTCGAGGTTAAGGATGCTGCCGAAAGCGCGCTCAATCTGGTAGGTCATCATGGCAAGCAGATTGGCGTTGGTGGCGCACAGGCCGTTGAGCAGGATGATGCCATGGGCGATGGTGGCGTCCGGATTGACGTTGTCCAACCAGACCCAGACGCCGTTTTTCTGGCAACTGGTGGGCGAGCTGGCGCCTGTGCCGAAGAGGGCGTCGATGACCGAGCCGTCCTGGTCGAAGATGACGCCAACCGGATAACTGGTGGCCGAGGGTGTGACGTCGGCGGGCTGGGTGATTTGGCCCACCTGGCCGATCTGTTCGTTGGCCACCGTGAAGTTTGTGCCGCTCACCACGATGTTGGCTCCGCTGACATCTTCGTTGAGTTGGCCCTTGTCTGTGAGGGTGACTCCAGCGGTGGGAACGGCGCTCCAGAGCGCCGCAGCCGCATCCACCATGGCTGTGGCCTGCTGGTTTGAGATCGCGCTGTTGAGCGGGCCCTGATCGACGTAGTAGTTGACCTGGCCGCCGGCCCAGTGGATGGGCTGGCCCAGGACGCCGGAATTGAAATAACTTGTTCCCGCTATGTATTTGGGCCCGCCAGCGTGAAGGGCTACGGACGCAAACAGCAGAAGGCAAACGGGCAAAGCGGGCAATGCGGGCGAGGCGAAAATCGCACGGCGAAGGGGGGCAGATGAACGACAGAACACGGGGCGCTCCAAGCTGACAAACCTGGTTCGCCTTGATGGGATGCCCGCAAGGGCAGTGAGCCGGGTTCAGGGCGGGCCTGGGGGAGTCATCGGCCCGCGCCGTGGAGCTGAAAACGTCAAGAATAATGGGGAAAATGCAAGAAATAGGCAGAAACTCTCATGGGAAAGTTATCATGCTTTGTTCTGCTGGGGCCGAGTGTAGAAGAATGCGACTTATATCAATCCGCATGTGACACAGGATGCGCATAACTCATTAGAAACGCGGCAATGGTCAGCGACGAAAATGTCCCCGCCCGCACAAACGCTTGTGATCGTGGTCACGGGGGAGGACGCAGCACTGCCTCGAATCGATACAGATAGAGGATATGGCCACAGTTTGGGTGTGCTGGAGGCGAGCAAAAGTACGGGTCAGATTTCCGGGTAGAAGTCGAAGAAGGCATCGAGTGAGCGCTTGAGTTGCGTTTCAATCTCTTCGCGGGAACCCTCGATAACGTGCATCGTGACGTGGGCCTCATGGCCGGTGGCCAGTTTGAGGGTGGCGTCGTGGATCTCGGTGACTTCCCCTTCGGGCAGAAGCCGCAGTCCGTAGATAAGAGTCAGATTGGCCATGAAGATCATCTTAATGAACGCAGCCTCGCTCACACCGTGTGGCGGGCTGCTTCAAGCGTCTAAAATTGGCATAGGAAACCTTTTATGACTGAAATTCGCGATACCGTGATTCTGGGCTCGGGCTGCGCCGGGCTTACGGCGGCCATTTATACCGCACGCGCTGGACTCAACCCCCTGCTTCTTGAGGGCCACGAGCCGGGTGGACAGCTCTCCATGACTACGCTGGTGGAAAACTTTCCCGGCTGGCCGGAGGGCATCCAGGGGCCGGAACTGATTGACAACATGAAGAAACAGGCCGCGCGCTTTGGGACAACCTTCCAGGTGGCGCATTTGAACGCCGCCGAGCTGGGCGCTCATCCCATCCGGCTACAGACCTCGGCAGGAGAAATCCACACGCGAACGCTGATTGTGGCCTCGGGCGCGAGCGCGCGCTGGCTGGGATTGCCGAGTGAACAGGCGCTGATTGGGCACGGCGTTTCAAGCTGCGCCACATGCGACGGATTCTTCTTCCGGGGCAAGGAAATTGCGGTAGTGGGAGGGGGCGACTCGGCGATGGAAGAGGCGCTGTTTCTGACTCGCTTTGCCTCGAAGGTGACGCTGCTGCACCGGCGCGAGGCATTCCGCGCATCGAAGATCATGCTGGACCGGGTGATCGCCCATCCAAATATCGAACTGCGTGCCAACACCATTGTCGGGGAAGTGCTGGGCGTGGAAGAGCAAGAGGTGAAGGGGCTGCGGCTGAAAGATGTAAAGACCGGTGTAGAGGACGAACTCGCGATCAGCGGGCTGTTTCTGGGCATCGGCCACGAGCCCAACGCCAAGATGTTTGCCGGGCAGATGGATTTGGACAGTGATGGTTACATCAAGACGATGGGCAACGTGCTGACGACGCATCACGGCGAGGTGGTTCCGGGGGTGTTTGCCTGCGGAGACGTGCAGGACCGGCGCTACCGGCAGGCGATTACGGCGGCGGGGTCGGGCTGCATGGCGGCACTGGAGGCGGAGAAGTACTTAGAGGAGCACGGACACTGAGTTAGTTTCAAGCAGCCGCTACCAGGAGTGGAAGACAAAGAAGGCTGCCGCGACAAGGCAGACTCCGGCGGCGGCGTGATTCCAGTGCAGATGCTCGCCGAAGTAGAAGAGCGTGAAGACGGCGAAGACTGAAAGCGTAATGATCTCCTGGATCACCTTGAGCTGGACGGGCGAGAAGCGGGCGGCGCCGATGCGGTTGGCTGGCACTTGCAGCACGTATTCAAAAAAAGCAATGCCCCAGCTGACCAGGATGACCTTCCACAAAGCGTCCTGGCGGTACTTCAGGTGGCCGTACCAGGCAAAGGTCATGAAAATGTTGGAGAAGATGAGCAGGATTACTGTCCACATGGTCGCATTTGATGCTGGCTGGCTCGGCTGGGTTTCAGCGGGCGAACGATGACAGCTCTCAAGGAGAATCTCGAACGGGTAGAAGCGGCGATTGCGCTGGCGTGCCGGAAGGCTGGGCGGCAACGCGCCGAGGTCGAGCTGATGGCCGTTTCGAAGACCTATCCGGCGGTGACAGTGGCTGAGGCCGCGGCGTTGGGTCTAGCCTTGTTTGGCGAGAGCCGGGTGCAGGAGTTTGGCGCCAAGGCTGCGGAATTGGACGGGCTGCGAATGGCTGGGGCCTCGGATTCGCCGATCCGGGTGCATTTGATTGGGCACTTGCAGTCGAACAAGGCGCTGCGTTCCGCGGAGTTGTTCGATGCGATCGATTCCTTGTATTCACTGCGG